>WNFZ01000960.1_pt1 | contig 27979 bp, 14 predicted proteins | sample 5400081 | NCBI WGS metagenome assembly WNFZ01 (sample SAMN13153365, study PRJNA577476) | soil metagenome | isolation source: 80 cm soil or saprolite under grassland replicate 1 | place: USA:California | collected 2016-06-15 | reverse complement strand
CGGCCGTCGGCGAGCAGCACCCGGGTAGGCTCGACGAGCGCCGCCCGCAGGGACGGCGCGGCGAGCAGCTCCAGTGCCCGCGGCCAGCGTGCCGGGTCGACGAGCTCAAGGTCGCGGACGGCCAGCAGTTCCACCGCCACCGGCGGCACGTCACCGCCGGGCAGCCGCGCACTTATGTCGTCCGCCCACTCCTGCGCCCCGTCCAGGTCGAGGTCGGGCGCATCAAAGGCAACGTCGGCCGCGACCAGCAGGCCGAAGGACGACAGCACGCCGACTGCCTCCAGCGTCGCGGCGCCGTAGCGGTTGAGTATCGCCGGGCCGACCGTGCCGAACGGCGTGTCCGCCGCGACCACCTCGGCCAGCGGCCCGCCGGGGAGCAGCAGTTCGCCCGCCGCATACCACTCGCCGTCGACGCCCAGCAACGCCAGATCCGCGAGCCAGGGCTGCTCCCCCGGCCGCAGGTGCGCGGCCGCGACGAGGCTGAGCACCGCGTCGGCGACCGGGCCGGGATCCTCCTCGTCGTAGGAGGCCGCAACCGCCGCGCGCACCGCCGGATCGGCGAGGACACCCCGGGGCGTCGCCTCGACCGCGCCCAGCCGGGCAAGCAACGGATGCACCGCGCCGGGATGCACGACGCGCAGGCCGAGTGGCGCCAGCCGGCCGGGGCCCTCGAGATCCGGCCCGGGTAGCAGCAGCCCACGCGGGCCCCGCACCATCCGCCCGTCGGCGAGCGGCACCGGCAGCGCGCCGAGCTCGCCAAGCTCGCCCGGCTCTGCGGCGGCCAGCGCCTCATACAGTCGCCACCACCAGGCCGGGTCGCGGTCAAGCGAGGCGAGCGTGTCAGCCAGGTCGGCCAGCCGGAGCCGCCGGACGCCGAGCACCGCATAGGCGGGATGCCGCGCCGGCCCCGCGACCAGGCCGGGCAGCACCGGCGCCAGGCAGCCGGCGAGGCCGGGGAGGGCCGCGTCCAGGATGACCGCGTCACGCGGCCGGACCCGCGGGCCAGGCCGCTCGGCGGCGGGAAGGAACGCGGTCTCCTGGAGCCGCGCCACGATCGCACCACGCAACTGCGCGTCCAGCTCGCCCTGCGCGACCGGACCCGGGACCAGATCGAGCAGTCGGGCCCCAGGAGCGAGGCTGGGCAGCAGGCGAGCGTAGACCTCGGCGGCCTGATCGAGAAGAAAACCGGTGAGCGGGCACGGCGCGACTTGGCGGCGGTCAGGACTGAGCGGGAACGAGGCGAGCAGCAGCGCCGGGAGGCCTAGTGGTTCGCCGGTCGGCGTCGGCGCGTGCACGACAGCGCTGACCCCCTCGGGCAGGCGACCGGCCGGCGCGTCGCCGTTCTCGCCGCCCGGCGTGACAGCCACCGCCCAGCGCACCGACCACGACGGGCGCGCACGCTCCTCGGCTGGGCGGCCGGCCAGGAGCGGGGGATCGGCCCGGCCGCCCGCGCTCGCCGTGCGCCACCGGCTGGCGGCGCCGTCGACGGTGATCGTGACGCCGTCGCCGTCATGCGCCGCGGTGAGCGTACGTGTCGCGCCGTCGACCTCAATCTCGATGTTGGCGAGGGCGGGCAGCGCGAGGAGGAGCGCGGGCCCGGTCTCGGCGAGCAGCCGCTTGACGAGCCGGCCGGCGGTCTCGTCCCGCAGCGGCAGCGTGACGGCGGTTGCGAAGCCTTCGGGGGGCGCGCCGTCCGCGGGGAACGGCAGCCTCAGCACGGGGAGGTGACCCGACCGCGCGGCGAGCTCGGCGGCCAGCTCGGGAATCCGCCGGACGAGGTCACGCGTGGCGCTGCGCGACCAGCTCACCGCGCCGGTGAGCGAGGAGATACGCGGCTCGTCGCTGACCGCGACAGCGGCGGCGAAACCCACACCGAACCTGCCGACCGCTGTCTCGTGCGCTGTGTCGTCCGCACGGGACGCCCGCTTGCTGGAGGCACGCAGCGTGGACAGCGCCGCGACGCCCGCCGCGTCCAGCGGCGCACCTGTGTTCGCGGCCACCAGCGTCCCGGCGCGCAATATCAGCCGCAGCCAGCCAGCCACTCCCCCGCGCGCCGCCGCGTCCGCCGCGTTCTGGGCCAGCTCCACGACGACGCGGTCCCGGTAGCCACCGAGCGCGTAGTCCTCCTCCGCGTTGGCGTCCTCACGGAACCGCGCAGGCGACGCCGCCCAGCCGTCGAGCACCCGGCGGCGCAGCTCTTCGGTGCCGAACGGGTCCGACAGGCTGGCCTGCACAGCGTGGATCCCCCTCCCCGGTGCCCGCATATCCGGCTCGCCAGATCGCTGCTCGCAGACCCGACCATATTCCGGCGGCGTAACGCACCGCGCCGCTGGGGAAAGCGGAACTGACGGACAAATGACGGACGGATGATCAAGGGCCCGGCCACCGCAATCAGTGATCAGGCCCTTGAGCTGGTACTTCAACCAGTAGCCCCGACCGGATTTGAACCGGCGCTACCGCCTTGAGAGGGCGGCGTCCTGGGCCGCTAGACGACGGGGCCAGAGTGACTCAGCGCTACCCAGGGGAACGTAACGGCTCCGTCAGCATAGCGGCATCTTGGCGATGCCGCCGAATCGTGCCGGTCATCGGGCCCGGCGGGCGTGCCGCTGTCGTGTCCCCCACCGTCTGACCCGCAGCGAGCCGGCCGACCGAGGCTGTGACCTGCATCTTTAGCCGTTGAGTATATGGTTAACAAAGAACTAACAAAGTCTGACATGCATATGTATTGCGCAGTAGGTGAGGCTTGTCTACTGTCGATCTACAGACAAGCTGGTCGGCTCTCTCGCCCGCTATCGAGGAGGGACGCCCAGAAGGTGGGAACAAGGTCCTCGTCGCAGGGGTCCTGCCGGTGACCACACGTCTGACCATTGGGGCCTAAGCAGCGTGACCGCGGTCGAGGAGGGGAACAGCTGTCGTGGTTGCGTCCGCTGGAGCTTGACACTTACCAGGCGCTGACATTCCCCCGCTACGTCAGTCATGGGCTGGCAGTGGCGTGCCTGCCTTCTTCCTGAAGGTGTACAAGCCCGCGGTTATTTCAGTCACATAACGATCAAACTCGACCGCGGTTCTGATGTGACGAGCGGGCGGTTTTGGCTTGCGTCCAGGGGATTTCATGCGCATCGATACTCATCTATCTGCACTTCACAATGGAAACGGGGCCGGGCAGCGGACGGGCGCTGCCGAGTACCGCAATGTCAGCGCAGGCGCCGCACAAGGTGGCATTGCCGACCTCAACACCATCACGGTCGCCGTACCACCACAGCTCACCGTGGTGGTACCGACACGTAATGAGGAAGCCAACGTCGCTCTCCTGCTGGAGCGCCTTGGGCCCGCTGTCCAGCCGCTTGGCGGCGAGATCGTCTTTGTCGATGACAGCGATGACGGAACCGCGGAGGCACTGGCCTATAGCGCGCGGACGTGCCCGGTGCCGGTTCGGTTGCTGAGACGGCCATTAATTGCACGGAGAAGCGGCCTTAGTGGCGCCGTCATCGCGGGAGTGAGGTACGCCCGCGGTGCGTGGGTGCTCGTGATGGACGCCGACTTGCAGCATCCGCCCGAGTCGGCCGCCGCGCTCGCGAGCACGGCCATGCGCCACAACTCTGACATCGTTGTGGGCACGCGTTACGCGGGTCGCGGCTCGTCGGGCGACGGCCTCGATGGCACGGGGCGGGTGCTGGTGTCCAACTGGGCCACGCGGTTGGCAAAAAGCGCGTTCCCGAGGCGCCTGGCCATGGTCAGCGATCCACTGAGCGGGATGTTCGCGTTCCGCGCGGCGGCCATCGACCTGGATCGGCTCCGTCCGGTGGGTTTCAAGATCTTGCTCGAGGTCCTTGTGAAGCACCCAGTGGCGCGGGTGGCAGAGGTCTCCTATCGCTTCGCACCGCGTCACGCTGGCGAGTCCAAGGCGTCGCTGCGCGAGGGTCTCGCCTTCCTGCGCCACCTCGGCAGGCTGCGCCGCGCCAGACTGGTGAAGCAACTGCGCGAGGCGCCGCCCTCGCGCGACGCCCGCATCCGCCAGGTGCTGCGGATGCTCGCGTTCGGGTTCATCGGTGCGACCGGTATCGTGGTGAACACCGCGGTGCTCTGGTTCTTCTACCGCGTGGTGGGGATCAACCACCTGGTCGGCGCCGCACTGGCGACTCAGGCGTCCACCACATGGAACTTCGTTCTGGTCGACACCCTCGTCTACAGAAAGCAACGCAACGGGACTCGTGCTGGCCGGGCGACGCGGTTCTTCCTAATGAACAACCTGCTGCTGGTCGCGCGGCTGCCGGTACTTGAGGTTTTGGTCACGCTGGGTGCCGGAGTCCTGATCGCGAACGCCATCACGCTCGTCATGCTGTTCCTGGTCCGTTTCATTGTCAGTGACCGGGCAATCTTCGGCGCGGCGGCGCAGGAGAAGGGCCGTGACCCGGTGCGCGTTGTGGTCGACCTCAGCACGCGAGAGACGGTGGATAACCACGAGCCGCTCGTCGGCGCGTCGCTGGCGCGCAGAAGACCGCGCTACCTGACCTACCGGTACGACATCACCGGCGTGGTCACGATCGGCTCACAGATCATGCTTCCCGAACTCGAGTTCTTCCGTGCCCAGTGGATCGCCGACGAGGATGTGGACATCGCGGTGCGCGTGGGCGACGTGGGCAGGAGCAGGCCGCGCAGGCGCGCGGCGATGACCGAGTTCGCGGATCCCGCCGTCATAAGGTACGAGGAGCACCTCGGCCGCTTGGGCGCCAACTTCCGCGTGCATCTCGGCGACCCGATAATGGTTGACGTAGGCCCCCTGCTGGCTCGCTCGCCACACGTCGTCTACACCAACATCGTCGAGGCGCTGCTCCGGTTCGTCATGGTCTCGCGAGGCCGGATGCTGCTCCATTCGGCCTGCGTGGAGCTTGACGGCGTCGGTGTCATGCTGTCCGCGCTGACCGACACCGGCAAGACGGGGACGGTTCTGCGGCTGCTCCGCGAGCATGGCGGTCGATTCCTCTCTGACGACATGACGGTCATCGACGGGGCCGGCAACGCTTCCTGCTTCCCGAAGCCGCTCACGATCAGCGCGCACACCGTGCGTGCGGTCAGTGCGTCCGATCTGACGCCCGGGGAGTGGCGCAGGCTCACGTTCCAAAGTCGGCTGCACTCCAAGTCCGGCCGGTCATTCGCCATCACGCTCAGCCGGCTCAACGTCCCCATCATCGGGATCAACGCGCTGACCCAGATTCTCGTCCCGCCGCCCAAGTACACGGTCGACCGTCTCGTGCCGTGCCGCCTGGCCAGCGCGACCCGCGTCAAAGAGCTCTTCATCATCGAGCGCGGTATCCCCCGGCTCAGCGACGTCGACCACGCGTCAGCGCTTGATCAACTGATGACCAATACGGACGACGCTTACGGCTTCCCGCCATTCCGCTACTTCGCGCCGACGATCAACATCGCCGGCCAGGGCTATCAGGAACTGCGAATGCGTGAACGCGAGATCCTCGCGAGCTTCCTTACCCACGTCCGCACGCGCTCCCTGGCCTCGGACTGCTTCGGCTGGGCAGATGAGATCCCGCGGTTGGTTGACGGCGACCCAGCGCGGCTGGACGGCACCCGTCCGGCAGCAGCGGGCCGCGAAGGAACAGACGCGCAGGCGTGGCCCCGCTGGAGCGAGGGGCTCGCCTACGGGAGAGCCGTGTGAGGTCGCAGCCTGAGGACGCCGGCGCCGCAGGTTCACGCGCCGCCGGGGAAACGGGTGATCACCCCCCCATCACCCTGAAGGGCCCGGACGGCACGCCCCTCCGTTCCGGGCCCATCCCGGGTTCCGCGCACAACCCGAGGCGTCGGCGCTCCACCGTCGTAACGACGCTCCTGCTCGCCTCGATCGTGACGACTGCCGCCCTTGTCGCATGGCGGCAGAACGCCGGAAGCTCTGCGCTGCCTCCCTCCGGCGATCCCGTCATCGTCGCCGCTGGTGACATTGCCTGCGGGCCGACTGACTACCTGCAGGGCGACAACGACTCCTCCGGCGAGGTGTCGGTCTGCCACCAGATGGCCACCAGCAACCTTGTGCTGCGAATCGCGCCAACGGCAGTTCTCGAGCTCGGCGACAACCAATACCCGGTCGGCCGGTTCGCGAGCTACGAGCGTTACTACGCTCCCAGCTGGGGCCGGTTCATCGGCATCAGTCATCCGGTGCCCGGCAACCATGAGTACTTCAGCCGGGACGCTGACGGCTACTACCGCTTCTTTGGCACCGCGGCCGGCGACCCGGGCCGCGGCTACTACAGCTTCAATCTGGGGCACTGGCATCTCATCGCCCTGAATGCCGAATGCGCCTTCGTCGGCGGCTGCGGCACCGGCTCACCGGAAGAGGAATGGCTCGCCGCCGACCTTCATCAGAACCCCACGACCTGCATCCTCGCGTACTGGCACCAGCCGCGGTTCAGCTCCGGCCAGCATGGCAACCAGCCCGCATATGGCGCGTTCTGGCGCGATCTTTTCACTGCCCGCGCCGACGTCGTGCTCAACGGACACGACCACGATTACGAGCGCTTCGCCCCGCAGGACCCCTCGGGCCGGGCCGACGCGTCTGGGATAAGCGAGTTCGTCGTGGGGACCGGCGGCAAGAGCCATTACAAGTTCAAGAAAATCAAGGCGAACAGTGTCGCCCGCAACGACACGGCGTCTGGTGTACTCGTGATGACCCTCCACCCGGACAGCTACAGCTGGCGTTTTGAGCCGGTGGCCGGGTCCTCTTTCCACGATTCCGGGACAGGCCGATGCCACTGACCAGGACCGCAGGGACGAGAGGCGGGCCAATTGTCGCTAAAGACTGACCTGCATGGTGAACCTGCCGCGACGACGCAGGGTCTGCCCGGCACGCGCCGGCAGGACAGGTTGGCATCGCTCGCCCGCGCCGCCTCCAAGCGCTTCGATCTGCCGCTGATCGCGATAACCGGGTTCGCCGCGTTTCTCCGGCTCTGGGACCTGGGCCGGGTTGGCCTGCGCGGCGACGAGGCCGTCTATGCCGGCCAGGCTGCGGTGCTCGCCGGCGCGAAGGGCTTCGGCCAGTACTTCATTCTGCTGAGCCGCGGCGACTCCAACTTCCTTCTCTTCCAGGAACTGCTCTCCGTCGTATACCGCGTGATCGGTGTCGGTGACGTGTCAGCGCGCGCGGTGGCCGCTACGTTCAGTGTCCTTACGGTCATTGTCGCTTACGGGGTCGGCGCGACGCTGTTCGGCCGGCGCACCGGGCTCTTTTCTGCGTTGTTGCTCGCGGTCAGCGGCTACGCCGTCATGCTTGGCCGGTTGGCTCTGCTGGACTCGGCTCTCACGTTCTTGTTCGCCACCGCGATGCTGTGCGCGGTCAAGTGGATAGGGACGAAGCGGAGCGGCTGGCTGTACGGTTTCGCCGCCGCAGCCGCCCTCACCGTTCAGGCGAAGATCGTCGGCGGGCTCGCGCTGCTCGTCGTCGCCACCTATCTGCTGATCAACCGAGCGCCGGAGCAGCTCACCCGGCGGCGCATCTTCATTTCCGCCGGTGTGTTTCTCGTGGCGCTGACTCCCTTGCTTGTGCAGCTGGCCACCAACTGGGCGCTGTACACCGGCTTCCTGTCGACGAGCATTCGGCGGGCGAGCGCCGTGCCCTGGTACTACTACGGGAAGGTTCTGCTGTCCCACGAGGGACCGCTCGTCCTCGCGCTCTACATCATCGGCATCGCGTTCGCCATCGGGCGGCGGTCGCGCGGGGATGTGCTGCCCCTGCTCTGGCTGCTCACGGTCGCTGTCTTCTACCAGATCTATCCGCTCAAGGCGTTCAACTATCTCCTGCCTGCTCTTCCGGCGCTCGCCATCCTGGGCGGCCGGGTACTCGACGCCTTGGTCCAATGGCCGCGCCTTCGGGCATGGCGGATACTTTCCGCGGGGGTACTGTCCGTTGCCGTCGCCGCTGCCACCGTCCCCTATCTGCGGGCGTCGTGGCAAGATGACAGCTACGTCGGCCTGAAGGGGGCAGCGGAGTGGGTGGCGAACTCGACTCCGCGCACGGCCGGCGTCATGACGATTTCGCGCGGCTCGGCCCAGTACGTCTTCGCGTTTTACGCCCACCGCAGCTCTTATCCGTTTGGCCGGTTCAACCTCGCCACGGTGCTACCTGGCGGGCGGGTCGTCCCCGCGTCGGCGCCACCGCCGGGAGCGCGCACGCCCCGCGACTGGATTACCACGTGGCCACCCCGCCTGATCGCAAACGGCCGGGTCTCGTACCTCGTTTACTACACGACCTCGGCAGACGACCCGCCTGAAGAAAGCCAAGTGGTCGAGACCTCGACGCAGCGCCAGTTCAGGCTGCTCATTGAGCGGTTCGGCGGGAAGCTTGTGCACACTGTCCATTACCGTCACGAGGGCAGGGCCTGGATCTACCGGCTCACCGTCAGGCTGCCGCACCCCATCCTGTCCTACGCCATCCACGGCTCCGCCCTCACGCTGCATGGCGCTGGTTTCACCGAAGGCACTCCGCTGACCGTGACTTACAACGGCAGGCTAGTTGAGCGCAGCCGATCTGACGCAGCCGGATCGGTATCGCTGTCACTGCCGTTCCCGGCGCGGCCACGCCCTCGCTACCTCCTGGCCATGACAGACGCGGCGGGCCGACACGCGTCGCTGGTTCTGCCCCAGCCCTCGATCGCGTACCGGACGAAGGCCGGGATCGCTACCGTGACTGGCGTAGGCTTCCAGAGGTCCTCGCCGATAACGGTGACATACCACGGCGTCGCCATAGCCCACGGCAGGACGACCAGTGACGGCAGCGTGTCGATTATGTTCCTTGAACCTGCCCATATGCTCCGCCACGGGCAACTGGTGCTCACTGATGGCGCAGGAAACCGTGGCTCTCTCAGGCTGCTGAGACCCGCGTTGCAGCTCACGGTCTCGGGCGCCAGGGTGACCATCAATGGCTCCGGATATACGCCTGGCGGGCTCGTGACGGCCGTCTACCACGGCCGGTTCGTGACCAGCGCCCGCGCCGACGCTCGCGGTTCCGTCTCGTTGTCATTCGTGCGGCCACGAGGAGCCCGGCCGGGGTGGCTGCTCAACATAAGAGATACCGCGGGTCACTACACGACCGTGATTCACGTCGGGCACCGCCGGTGAGCCCCGTCCAGCCTGGTCAGGCGACGCGGGAGGCGGGTGCGCCCCAGGAGGGCGCACACCGGCTCACGCGGCTGCAGTTCGCGCTCACTCTCGCCGTCGTTCTGCTCGCTGCGGGTGCCGCCCTCTACGCCCTGTTCGGTCCGTCCGGGGTATTGCGCGACTCCACGAGCGCGCCAGCATGGCACCCGGGGACCGCGCCATGCCGCGCCGACCCGCTGGCGCATGTCCACGACCCCGGCCGGCTCGACGTACTGGCGAAGTGCGCCACCGCCAGCGGCCTGGTCCAGCAGGTGAAATATATGCCTGGCGACGGCGACTGGCAGGTGACCGTCGCGGTTGACCAGCCATACCATCGATTCCTCACCCCCGCTAACCGCGGCCTGCTGGCGGTTAGGGTGATCCCACCTGACCTGCCTGCCGTCCAGCTGCCCGCCCTGGGCCAGCACGCCACGTTCTACGGGGCCTGGGTGATCAACAAGAACCTGCACGACCTAGCCGAGATGCACCCGGTGTGGCACATCGCGGCGAGGCTCCTCGCTGGCGCCGCGCCTGGAACGACTGGCGCTCGCAGTCCGGGCCGGCTGAGGGTCGCCGTCCGCATGCCGCCCACAGCCGGGGTTGGCGCCCCGGTCACGATCGCGATTCGCTGCCATATGGTGCTCCCGGGCAAGACCGTCCAAGCTAGCCAGGTTCATCTGTTTATCGAGGTCACCAACAGCGAAGGGAAGGGCGTGCGGTGGCGGGCAGCATCGACAGACTCACTCGGCCACGCCGCCATTAGCCTGGTCACACTCGACGCACCGGGCGAATTCACCGTACACATCTATGCGAGCAAGTCCGGGCGGTTCGAGACCGCCCGGCACGGCCTGATCATACGGCGGAAATGATGTCGAACTCACGCTCGGAGCAAGGCGGCGACCGCCTCGTGTCGGCGGAGGCACGCAGCGCGCCTGAGATGTCGCGGGTAGGTCATGTGCCGACACAACGAGCGCAGCCGAACAGTGCCAATGGCACGCCCACCACTCGGCGGGCCCGACGCCTGCGCTGGCTGGCACTCCTCGCTGCGCTGGCGGTTGGGCTCGTGTGGTGGGCCGCAACCAGGCCCACCCGGTCAACCGGCAATCATGTCACGAGTCTTTCGACGATTTCGTTCTCGCCAATCGGAGATGCCTATGTCTCATTCGTGCGCCCCGGCGTCAACCTGGGCCGCAACCCAGTGCTGCGGACCGCCTCCCGGCCAAAGATCCGCAGCTACCTGACCTTCTCGGTGGCGGGACTGTCCGGCAGCGTTACGCGGGCGACGCTGCGGTTGTGGTCGAACCTGGCCGACGCACGCGGAGCATCGGTGCGCCCGGTGGAGGGTTCCTGGCACGAGAGTTCCATCACCGCGGCCAACGCCCCTCCCGTGGCCGCCGCGGTCGACCAGACGGGCCTGGTTAGCTCGAAGGCGTGGACCAGCGCCGACGTCACCCAGCTGGTCTCGGGCAACGGGTTGGTCAGCCTCGCGCTTGCCCAGGTCGGCAGCGGCAGCGGCCAGTATGACAGCCGGGAGGGTGCGCACCCGCCCGAGCTGGTGGTACAGACCACAAAACGTGCGCTGCATGCCGTCTCGCCGGCCGCGGCGTTGAGCTCCGCTACCGAAAACGTCCCCGGGGCGACCGCGCATCGTTACGCGGTCCGGGACGACCAAGGGCGCAGCATGGACACGCTGAAGATCATACCGAGCCCGCGTGGCGGCTATCTGGGCGTGTACCACAGCGGCCCGCAAGGGTCATTCCGCGTTTTGATCGCGAAATCGCAGGACCTATTGCACTGGACGTATCAGGCGCAATTGGATAAGAACGCCTCGCAGCCAACTATCGCAGCACTCTCCGATTCCGGCTTCCTGTTGGTGGACGAGGCATCCGCCAACCACTCGGCGAAGCTGCCGCCACGACTGCGGTTTCGCTACTACGCCAGCCTCGATGCCCTGCTGTCCGGCCGGGCAGACCGCACGTTCGGGGCGCCCCTTACCATGGCCTCGGCCGATGCGGTAGCGGAGGGAACACCAAACATCTTCTCCGCGGTCCTGACTCCTGACCTCTCCCACTCGCGCATCGTCGTCGGCTACCACTACCGGCTAACGCACGCGTCAGACCGGCCCGGACGTGGCGTCCTGACCAACTTCTCACGATGGTCGGCTTCCCCCGACACCAGCATCGAGCAGGCCCTGCGCGCGCAGGGCGTGCACGGAAGGATCGGCGACCGGGACACCGTGCGGTTCCTGGGTCGTAATTTCGAGCTAATCGAGGCACAGATCGGGACCGGGCCATCCTGGCAGGTGTACATGTACGAGGAGAACACCCGCCAGGCCACCGCGCTCAGCATCAGAACCAACCACGGCAGTCGCAGTTTTGGCAACCCCACCGTGACCAAGCTGCGCGGCCCGTCCGGTGTCCCGGTCCTCGTCGTCACCTTCTTCGTGCGGCAGAGCCTGGCGCGCGGAGGTGAGGCAGGGGAACTCGTTTATTACCGCGCGTACACGATCCAGCATGAATCTCATCCGGCCGGCACACCGCCGTAAGTGTGGGGGACGCAGAGCCTACCGGGCGGACCTACCTTGACATACGCTCTTTCCATCTGACGAACGGCCCCGCGCGGGGATCACCGTTCTGGGGGACCTGGAATTTGTGGGGACGATGTGAATACTTTAACTTTCCGGCGGCGTCCGCTTACCAATTTTCGCTGGCGCCTAAGTACGGCCGCCGCACTGATCGGTGCACTCTTGCTCATACCGGCTGTGGCGGCTCCGGCCCGGGCGGCCATACTGCCAAACCCACTCGCGCGGTATCCGTACCTGACCGACGTGGTGGGCGGCAATGCCACGGTGAACTTCGGCACCGACCAGTCGAAGACCTCGGCGGTGTTGAAGTGGGGCCAGGTGGGGGTCGAGTCGTGTACCGCGCACACCGTGACCGCAACCAAGACCCTCATCAGCGTCAACACGCTCGGCGAATACCAGTGGAAGGCGCAGCTGTCATCGCTGCTGCCTGACACCGCCTACTGTTACCGGCCCTACTTCGGGACGGCGCAGATTGACCTGCTTGGCACCGATCCTTCCCCTCAGTTCGTCACCCAGCTTCCCACCGGTTCGGCCACGCCCTTCTCATTCGCGGTCCTCGGTGACTGGGGAAAGACCTACGCCGACGGGAACCCCGACCAGGCCAACGTGATGCAGCACCTGGCGGCCAGCGGCGCCCGCTTCGCGGTCGGCACGGGTGACACCGGCTACCCGGCGGGCAGCCAGGCGAGCTACGGCGACCTGCAGCAGACCGGCCTAGACATCAGCGCCGTCTTCGGGCCCCAGTACTGGACCGTGGTGGGCAAGTCGATGCCGCTGTTCAACTCGATCGGTAACCACGCCCCGACCAGCACCTTCCTCACCAACTGGCCCTCCGACGCCGTCACAGCGGCCTCGGGCGGGCAGTACCAGATGGAGTCCTACTGCTGCGTCGACGGGATCACCGCCAAGAATTACATGACAGGCTGGTACGCATTCGACGAAGGCAACGCCCGCTTCTACATCCTCGACGCCTCCTGGGACGGCGCCAACCTCGGCACCGGCAGCCAGTACCAGGACGACTATGACGTGCACTGGGCGCCCGGCGCGCAGCACGACGAATACACCTGGCTGCAAAACGACCTAGCCGCCCACCCCACCGGGCTGAAGTTCGCCGTCTTCCATTACCCACTGCACTCCGACCAGAGTTCGCAAACCACCGACAGCTTCCTTGACGGGCCCGGGCACCTGGAAGGGCTGCTGAACCAATACCACGTGGCGATCGCCTTCAACGGGCACGCGCACCTCTATCAGCGCAACGCGGCCCCACCCGGCGGGGTCGTCAGCTACGTCACCGGCGGCGGCGGCGCCGCTCTTTCGAAGATCGGGGGCGCGGGTTGCGCGGCCAGCGACGCGTACGGAATCGGCTGGAGCCCGTCGAGCGGCACCGGAAGCCGCTGCGGCAGCGCGCCCACACCGACGTCCTCGACGCAGGTCTTCCACTTCCTGCTCGTCACCGTGAACGGCAACACCGTCACCGTAACCCCGACGGATGAGATGGGACGCACCTTCGACATTCAGACCTACACATTCAGCGGATGATCACAGGCCTGGAGGCAAACCGCGATTGCACATCGCTGTGCGGCGGCGACCGTGGTCCAATAGCTGCGTCCGATGATGTCAAAACAGCCGCCGCACAACGGCCACCCAACGTCGGTGAAGCCGTCTTCGAGCGCTGGAACGCAGCAGCGAGACCGTTCCGGAGGGGGTCGGCATCGGCAGGTGCGCCCGAGGCAGACACCGGTTTCCCGGCGCCCTCGGGGGCGACAGGCCCTCGCGCTCGCCCTCGCTGTCTTTATGACGGCCGCATGGTGGGCGGTGACCCGGCCGACGACCGGCAGGTATGTTCCGCCAGCCGTCGGCCATGCTCCAGACGTGGGGCAGGTCGGGTTCAGCCCGGTCGGCGACGCCTACGTCTCCGCCGCTGAGCCGGGCACGAACCTGGGCGCATACCCGGTGCTGCGAACCGCCGACCAGCCGGCGACCCACAGCTACCTGAGCTTTTTGCTGCAAGGGGTGTCCGGCCCCGTCACGCGGGCGACACTACGGTTGTGGTCAAACCACGGCGACGCGCACGGACTCGCGGCGCGCGCGGTCCACGGTTCGTGGAGCGAGAAGTCGATTACCGCCGCGAACGCTCCAACCCTCGGTGGCACAGTAGGCCAGACGGGACCCGTGCCCGCCAATGCCTGGGTAGCGGTCGATGTCACCCGGCAGGTCTCCGGCAACGGGTTAGTCAGTCTCGCCCTTACCCAGGTGGGTGCCGGAAGCGGGCGCTACGACAGCAGGGAAGGCGCGCGCCCACCCCTGTTGGTGGTGGAGACGCAGCTCACGCGGTATCCGTACCTGACCGACGTGGTGGGCGGCAATGCCACGGTGAACTTCGGCACCGACCGGTCGAACGATTCGGCGGTGGTGAGGTGGGGTCAGGTGGGGGTTGAGTCGTGTACCGCGCACACCGCCACCGCGACCAAGACCGCTGTCATGGTGCACGGGGTCGGCGAATACCAGTGGAAGGCGCAGCTTTCCACGCTGGCTCCTGACACCAAATACTGTTACCGGCCCTACCTCGGGACGTCACAGATTGACGTGCTGGGCAGGGACCCGGCCCCCCAGTTCGTCTCCCAGCTTCCCAGCGGTTCGGACGCGCCCTTCTCCTTCGCCGTTATCGGTGACTGGGGACAGGCGTATGCAAACGGGAACCCCGACCAGGCCAACCTGATGCGCCGCCTGGCGGCCAGCGGCGCCCGCTTCGTGCTCGGCACGGGTGACACCGGCTACCCGGCGGGCAGCCAGGCGAGCTACGGCGACCTGCAGCAGACCGGCAAAGACATCGGCGCCGTCTTCGGGCCTCAGCACTGGACGGTGGTGGGCAAGTCGCTGCCGATGTTCAACTCGATCGGTAACCACGCCCCGACCAGCACCTTCCTCACCAACTGGCCCGCGGACACCGTCACGGCGGCCTCCGGCGGGCAGTACCAGATGGAGACCTACTGCTGCATCGACAAGATCACTACCAAGGACTACGGGACGGGCTGGTACGCATTCGACGAAGGCAACGCCCGCTTCTACGTCCTCGACGCCTCCTGGGACCCGGCCAACCTCGGCACCGGGAGCCAGTACCGGGACGACTACGACACTCATTGGGCACATGGCGCCCAGCACGACGAATACACGTGGCTGAGAAAGGACCTAGCCGCCCACCCCACCGGGCTCAAGTTCGCGGTCTTCCACTACCCGCTGCACTCCGACCAGACGTCGCAACCTTCGGACCGCTTCCTTGACGGGCCCAGGCACCTCGAAGGGCTGTTGAACAAGTACCACGTCGCGATCGCCTTCAACGGGCATGCGCACGTCTACCAGCGCAACACCGCCCCGGCGGGCGGGGTCGTCAGCTACGTCACCGGCGGAGGTGGCGCCTCTTTGATGAGGATCGGGGGCGCGGGTTGCGCGCCGACCGACGCTTACGGGATCGGCTGGGACCCGTCAAGAGGCACCGGAAGCCGCTGCGGCAGTGCGCCCACACCGAAATCTGCGACGCGCGTCTACCACTACCTGCTCGTCACCGTGAACGGCAACACCGTCAAAGTGACCCCCACGGATGAGATGGGACGCACGTTCGACGTACGGTCCTACAAGTTCCATGCCGGAGACACCTAAAGACGGATGTCAGCCCAGGGCAATGATCGGCTGGGGTACCAGGACTCGAACCTAGACTAGCGGAACCAGAATCCGCCGGGCTGCCAATTACCCCATACCCCAAGGGTAACGAGCGGCTCGTTCGTGACGCTTGAATGTCACGAGCGCCCGCTCGCGCCCGTGAAGTCTAGCCGACTCCGGACCGCGGGGCCAAAGCCGCCAGCGCCCGGTTGAGCCGGGCCAAGGTCCGTGCCTGGCCGAGAAGCTGAATCGACTCGAAGAGCGGCGGCGACACCCGCCGGCCGGTGACCGCCACGCGCACCGGCGCGAAGGCCACCCTCGGCTTCAGTCCGAGACCGGCCACGAGCACGCCGCGCAGCGCGGTCTCGATCGGCTCTGCCGCCCAGTCGGTGACCTCCTCGAGTGCGTCCACGGCCGCCTTGAGGATGGGCTCCGCCTCCGGTGTGAGGGAGCGTGCAGCCGCCTCCTCCTCGACGGTGAAGTGCCGCTCGTCCACGAAAAGGAACCCCAGCATGCCCGCCGCGTCGGTGAGCCGGGAGATCCGCTCCTGGATCAGCGGCGCCGCGGCACGGACCAGCGCCGTCTCAGCTTCGCTCGGCGGATCCGCGACGAGCCCGGCGACCCGCAGGAAGGGTGTGATCCTCGTTGCGAAATCCGCGGCATCCAGGGCACGGATCTTGTCGCCGTTGATGGCCTCGAGCTTCTTCGCGTCGAACTGAGCCGAGTTCCTGTTCACCCGGCGCAGGTCGAACTCGGCCGCCATCTCGGCGAGCGAGAACTCCTCCCTGTCCTCCCCCGGCGACCAGCCGAGCAGCGCCAGATAGTTGCACAGTGCCTCAGGGAGGAAGCCTTCGCGCCGGTACCAGGTGATCGACACGACGCCGTTGCGCTTGGACAGCTTCTGGCCGTCCGGACCGAGGACATACGGCAGGTGCCCGAACACCGGCAACTCGGACTGTCCCATCGCCCGGTACACGGCAAGCTGGCGCGGCGTGGATGACAGCAGGTCCTCGCCGCGCAGGATGTGGGTGAGCTTCATCAGCACGTCGTCGACGGCCACCGCCAGCGTGTAGAGCGGGCTGCCGTCTGCCCTGGCCAGCACGAAGTCGGGCACGAACTGGTGGTCGAACGTGACCTCGCCGCGGATCACGTCGGTAAACGTGGTCGACCCGTCCGGCATTCGGAACCGCACTACCGGCCGACGTCCCTGCGCCTCGTAGGCCGCGACCTGCGCGCTGGTCAGCTCCCGGCAGTGGCCGTCATAGCCAGCGGGGCGGCCCGCGACCCGGGCCGCTTCCCGCCGCGCGGTCAGTTCCTCCGGCGTGCAGTAGCAGTGATAGGCGTGCCCATCCGCGACGAACCGCCGTGCCCAGCTGGCGTAAATATCCATCCGTTCGCTCTGCCGGTAAGGCCCGTACGGGCCGCCGGCGTCGGGGCCCTCATCCCAGCTGAGCCCGAGCCAGCGCAGCGTATCCAGGGCCGAGTGGATGTACTCGTCGGTGACACGCGTCCGGTCGGTGTCCTCGATGCGCAGCACGAACACCCCACTGGTCCTGCGGGCGAAGGCCCAGTTGTACAGGGCCGTCCTGACGTTCCCGACGTGCAGGTCACCGCTCGGCGACGGAGCGAAGCGCACCCGAACGGCCGGGCGGCCCGCGCGAGGCTCAGTCACGCGAGGCTCAGTCACGCGAGGCTCAGCCACGGGAGACCCAGTCACGGGAGACTCAGTCACGCGAGACCACCTTGCTCGTCAGCGTCCCAATATCCTCGATCGTCACGGCCACCTCGTCACCGACGTCGAGCGGCCCGGAACCCGCCGGGGTGCCGGTCAGCACCACGTCACCGGGGACCAGCGTCATGATCTCACTGACGAAAGCGATCAGGGCGGGTATGTCGTGGCGCAGCTGCGAGGTCCGAGCCTGCTGCCTGACCGTGCCGTTCACGCTAGTCGTTAGGGACAAATCAGCGGGATCGGTGTCCGTCTCGATCCACGGTCCGAGCGGGCAGAACGAGTCGAAGCCCTTCGCCCTGTCCCATTGGCCGTCGCTGGCCTGGAGGTCACGGGCGGTGACGTCGTTTGCGCACGTAAAGCCGAATATGACCTCGGATGCCCGCTCGGGCGGTACCTGCCGGCACAGCCGTCCCACGATGACCGCAAGCTCGCCCTCGTAGTCGATGCGGCTGGTCAGCTTGACGGGGTAGACGATGGGATCATTCGGCCCGACCACCGCCGTGGAGGGCTTCAGGAACAGGACAGGCTCGGCTCCTGCCCGCGGGTCCCCGCTGTAGGTCCGTTCCACCGCGACCACCTTGCTCGGCAGCACCGGCGCGAGCAGACGGACGTCGGCGAGCTGGTGCCGCACACCGGTGAACCCGACCGCTCCGGCGCCGAACGGATGCCCCGATATCTCCGCGACCGCCAGCTGCTCCTGCGCTAGGTCGGTCTGCCCGTTGCCGTAGCCTGCATCGACGACCCCAAAGGCAACGTCCCCGTCCCGGGAAAATCTCGCGATACGCACGGCACCCCTCACAGTCCAAGCCCGTCTCTACCTGAGCCTACTGAGCCCGGCCGGTGAACGGGTCAGTCGGCAGGCGGCAGTCCGGTGACGGCAGACTGGGGCTATGCACGCATCGCGTTACGACGCCGTCATCGTCGGCGGCGGGCACAACGGCCTCGTCGCGGCCGCCTACCTCGCCCAGGCCGGGCGGTCGGTGCTGGTTCTCGAGCGGCTGCCGCAGGTCGGCGGCGCCACGGTCTCCGCGGCCGTCTTTCCCGGCGTGGACGCGCGGCTCTCGCGCTATTCCTATCTGGTCAGCCTGCTGCCCACGAGCGTCGTCCGCGACCTGCGGCTGCGCTTCGAGGTCCGGCGGCGGCGGATCGCCTCCTACACACCGGATGGCCACCGTGGCCTGCTCATCGATAATGCCGACCCAGCACGCACCGCGGCGTCATTCACCGCCGTCACCGGCGGGGACGCGGATTGGCGGGCCTGGCGGGGCTTCTACGCCGCCACCTGCCGCATCGCCCGCCGACTGTTCCCGACCCTGACGGAACCGCTGCGGTCCCGCGTGCAGACGCGCGCCATCGCCGGCGACGACGCGGCATGGGACACGCTGGTGGAACGGCCAATCGGCGAGGCGCTGGAGCGCGAGTTCGGCCACGACACCGTGCGCGGTGTCGTGCTCACCGACGCATTGGTCGGCACGTTCGCACGGGCCACCGAACCCAGCCTGCGGCAGAACCGCTGCTTCCTGTATCACGTGATCGGCAACGGCAGCGGCGAATGGCAGGTTCCGGTCGGCGGCATGGGCGCGCTCACGGCGGCACTGCACGATGCCGCGGTCCGCGGCGGCGCCGAGATCCGGACGAATGCCGAGGTGATAGCCGTTGATCCGGCGGGCGAGGTGACGGTGAGCGAGGGCGACCGTACCTACGCCGTCGGCGCTGGGCACGTCCTCGCGGGGGTCGCGCCAGCCACGCTGGCGCGGTTGCTCGGCGAGCGGATCGGCTCCCGTCGGCGCCCAGAGGGATCACAGCTAAAGATCAACATGGTGCTGGCCCGCCTGCCGCGGCTGCGCGACACCGCCGCCGACCCCCGGGACGCGTTCAGCGGGACCTTCCACATCAACGAGGGATACGCCAACCTCGAGAAGGCCCACGCGCAGGCGGCGGCCGGGCTCGTCCCGGCTCTCCCGCCGTGCGAGGTCTACTGTCACACGCTCACCGACCGGTCGATTCTGGGCGCGGCCCTGGCGGCGAGCGGCGCTCACACGCTCACGGTGTTCGGGCTCCACATGCCCGCTCGCCTGTTCCGTGAGCGCCCCGATGAGGCACGCCGCGAGGCGCTTGACGCGACGCTGGCCTCGATCGACTCGGTGCTGGCCGAGCCGATCGAGGACTGCCTGCTCCGCGACGGCAACGGCAGGCCGTGCATCGAGGTGAAGACGCCTGCCGACCTCGAGGCCGAACTCGGGCTTCCCGCTGGTCACATCTTTCACCAGGACCTGGCCTGGCCGTTCGCTGAGTCGCCCGCCGAGCAGGGCCGCTGGGGAGTTGAGACGCGTCACCCGCGCGTTCTGCTATGTGGCGCGGGCGCCCGCCGCGGCGGCGGGGTCAGTGGAATCGGCGGCCACAACGCCGCCATGGCGCTCATCAGGACACGGAATGGGTGATCGTGGCCGTGTAGACGCCGCCGACCGCCGCGCTTGGCACGGCGACCTGCACGGCCGGGTCCCAGGACGCGGAGGTGTCCCCGTTCGCGTTCGTGGCGGTCACCACGGCCTGCGGCATCGCGGACAGCTGGGTCACGGCGGTGATGCCGAACGTGGCTGAGCCGGTGGTACCGCTGAGCGTGTTGATGAAGTAACCGGCGTGGCCGACCGGGATCGTTTCGGCCGGCGTGCCGCCACCGGTGACGAAGTCCGACCCGGAGACCGTCGCGGTCCAGGTGGTCGCGGCCAGCGCCCGCTCGTCGGTGACCTGAACCGGGCCCAGGCTTGCGCTCGTGGTACCGCCGGGGACCGCCGCACCGAGATCGGCGCTGGCCGGGACCGCGATCGACAGCGGGCCCCTGATCACGAAGACGTCCACGGCGCAGGCTGGGTCCGTGCTTGCGTCAGGGCAGTTGTTTCCCGGCGCCGCCGAGGTCACCGTGTTGTCGAGGTCAAGATCGCCGGTTATTGGGTTGTGGACGGTCACGGAGTAGGTCACGGTCACGCTGTCGCCAATGGTGAGATCACCGGTCCAGGTGAGCTCCTGGCTGGCAAAGGTCGCCGAGCCCGCCGTGGCGGTGGCGTCGTTGTCGTAGGCGGCCTCGTCGAGCACCTCGGAGAGGTCGTCGGTGACGGTCGCGCCGGTGTAGGGAGTCTCGCCGGTGTCAGCGATCACGATCGTGTACCCCACCACCTCGCCCGGCGAGAGGCTGGTGACGTCCGCGGTCTTGGTAATGCTCAGGGCCGGGATGAGGTCGCGCACGGAGACGGTGCACGCCGCGCCGGTTCCGCCGGGCGGGCAGGTGCTGCCCGCATCGGTGGAGGAGACCGTGTTGACGAGGAGTTTGTCGCCCGTGTCCGGGTCGTTGACGGTGACCGAGTAGGTGATCGTCGCCGTGTCGCCGACGGCGAGGTCGCCGGTCCAGGTCAGGGCCGGGCTCGAGTAGCTGACCGCACCGGTGTCGGCACTCGCGTCGGTGTTGTAGGCGGCGTCGTTGAGCACGCCGGTCAGGTCGTCGGTGACGGTCGCGCCCGTGTAGTCGGTCTGGCCGGTGTTGTCGACGGTGATCGTGTAGGTCACGGCCGACCCGGGTGTGGTCGTGCTCGCGTCGGCCGTCTTGGTGAGGGTCAGGCCAGGGACCAGAACGGTGACCGTGCTGACGCACGCGGGGTCGGTGCCGCCGACCGGGCAGTTGTTTCCCGGTGTGGTGGAGTCGGCGTTCTCGGTAAGGATCTTGTTGCCGGTGGCAGGATCGTTGACTGTGAAAGACCCGGTAATCGTGACGGTGGCACCGACCGCGAGGTCGCCGGTCCAGGTCGCGGCGTGGGCGGCGGGTTTGATGGTGACGTTCCCGCTGGTGGCCGAGACGTCGCCGTTGTAGGTCGCGTCGTCGAGGACGCCCGCGAAGTGGGCGGTGAGGTTCGCGTCGAGGTAGGGCACCTGGCCGCTGTTGGTGACGGTGAACGTGTAGCGGACCTCGGAGCCGGGGGTGGTGGTGGCCACGTCAGCGGTGTTCGAGATCGTCAGCGCCGCGACCTCGACGGTGGCGGTGCAGCGCGCGTCGGTGGACCCGGCTCCGCAGTTGCTGCCGGTCGTGGTGGAGCTGACGGTGTTTGCCAGGATCGCGTCACCCGTATCCGGGTTGTTCACGGTGAGCGAGTAGGTGATGGTGGCGCTGGTGCCGATCGCGAGGTCACCGGTCCAGGTGATATCCGGGCTTGTGAAGGCCAGCGATCCAGCCGTGGCGGTCGCGTCACCGTTGTAGGCCGCGTCATCCAGCGCTCCGGTGAGGTCGTCGGTGAATGTGGCACCCGTGTAGGGAACCTGCCCGGTGTTGCTGACAGTGATGGTGAAGTTCACGGCCGAGCCGGGTGTCGTGGTGGACACGTCCGCCGACTTCACGATGGTCAGCGCGGGCGTCAGCACCGTGACCACGGAGGTGCACGCTGAGCCCGGGCTGTCGGGCGGGCAGGTGCTGCCCGTGTCGGCCGACGTCGCCGTGTTGCTCAGGTGCTTGCCGCCGGTGGCCGGGTTGCTGACCGTCACCGAATAGGTGATCGTCGCGCTCGCGCCGGCGGCCAGGTCACCGGTCCAGGCCAGGGTGGGACTCGTATAACTGACACTGCCGGCGGTCGCGGTGGCGTCATCGTTGTACGCGGCCTCATCCAGCACCTCGTCCAGGTCGTCGGTAACGGTCGCCCCGCTGTAAGGGGTGTCCCCGGTGTTGTCGACGGTGATCGTGTAATTGACCGTGGCGCCGGGCGCGACCGCGGTGGCGTCCGCGGTCTTGGTGATGGTCAGGGCGGGCACCAGAACGGTGACCGTGGCGGCGCACGCGGGATCGGTGCCGCCGACCGGGCAGTTGCTCCCCGGGGTGGCCGAGTCGGCGTATTCGGTGAGGATCTTGTTGCCGGTGGCCGGGTCGTTGACCGTGAAGGACCCGGTAATCGTGACGGTGGCGCCCGGCGCGAGGTCGCCGGTCCAGGTCGCGGCGTAGGCGACGGGGTTGATGGTGACGTTCCCGCTGGTGGCGGAGACATCGCCGTTGTAGGTCGCGTCGTCGAGGACGCCCGCGAAATGCGCGGTGACGGTCGCGTCGAGGTAGGGCACCTGGCCGCTGTTGGTGACGGTGAAGGTGTAGTGCACGTCGGAGCCGGGGGTGGTGGTGGCCACGTCGGCGGTGTTCGAGATCGTCAGCGCCGAGACGTTGACGGTGGCGGTGCAGTTCGTGCTGGTGTTGCCAACGGGACAGCCGCTGCCACTCGCCGAGGAGCTTACCGTGTTGGCGAGGACGTGGTTGCCGCCGTCTGGGTCGTTGACCGTGGCCGAGTAGGTGATGGTCGCGGTGTCGCCGATCCCGAGGTCACCGGTCCAGGCCAGGTTCGGGCTGGCGTAGGTCACGCTGCCGCTGGTGGCGCTGGCGTCACCGTTGTAGGCCGCGTCGTCGAGCACGCCGGCCAGGGGATCGGTGACGGTGGCGCCCGTATAGGCGGTTTGTCCCGTGTTGTCGACCGTGATCGTGTAGTGGACGGTCGAACCGGGTGTGGTGGTGGACGCGTCCGCGGTCTTGCTGATGGACAGCAGCGGGGTCAGCACCGGCATGGTGACCGTGCAGCCGGGATTGGGGCTCGCCGGGGCGCACGTGCTGCCCGTGTCGGTGGAGTAGACGCTGTTGCTGAGGATCTTGCCGTCGGTCGGCGGGTTGTGCACGGTTACCGAGTAGGTGATGATCGCGCTCGCGCCGACGGCGAGGTTGCCCGTCCACGTCAGGTCCGGGCGGGCGAAGGAAACCGTGCCGGCGGTCGCGGTCGCGTCGTTGTCGTATTCCGCGTTCAGCAGTATCCCGGTGAGCGGGTCGGTGACCGTCGCACCCGTGTACGGCGTCTGGCCGCCGTTGGTCACCGTGATCGTGTAGTTCACCGTCTGCCCGGGGAGCGCGAAGGTCGCGTCCGCGGCCTTGGTGATGGACAGGGCCGGGATCAGAACATCGGTCGTGATGGTGCAGCCGGGATCCACGCTGCCGGGCGGGCAGTTGCTGCCGGGCGCGCCGGTGGACCAGGTGCTCGTGATCACTTTGTTGCCCGGGTCGGGATTGCGGACCGTGAAGCTGGCGGTGATCGTCACCGTGCCGCCCACCGGGACGTCGCCCGTCCACGCGGCGCCGGTCCCGGTGTCGATGAGGCTGCCCGAGCTCACGGTCTGGTCGCCGTTGACGATGGCGTCGTCGATGAGGTCGCTGCCGTCGACGGAGATGGTGATCCCGTAATAGGGCGTCTGGCCCGTGTTGGTGAAGGTGGTGGTGAATCCGATCACACTGCCCGGCGTGGTGGTGGCGGGGTAGGTGTTGGCGATCGTCAGCTGCGACACGGTGACGGTCGCGGTGCACCGTAGGTCGGTGGAGCCGGTGCCGCAGTTGCTCAGCGGTGATATGGAGCCGAGCGTGTTGGTGAGGATCTTGTCGCCGCTGTCGGAGTCATTCACGGTCACCGAGTACGTGATCGTGACCGAGCCGGAGGCGGGGACGGTTCCCGTCCACGTCAGGTCTGGGTCGCCGAACGAGACGGTCCCGGCCGTCGCGTTCTCATCGTTGTTGTAGACGGCGTCGTCCAGCACCCCGGTCAGCGGATCGGTGAACGTGGCGTCCACATACGGTGTCAGCCCGTAGTTGGCCGCCGTGATCGTGTAATTCACCACGCCGCCCGCCGTGGTGGACGCCACGTCCGCGGTCTTGGTGAAGGTCAGGGTGGTGGCGTTGACCACCTCCACCGTGGCGCTGCAGCGCGGGTCCGTCGAGCCGGCCGCGCAGTTACTGCCCGCCGTGGTGGAGGTGACGGTGTTGTCCAGGGTCAGGTCGCCGGTTTCCGGGTTGTGCACGGTCACCGAGTAGGTGATAGTCGCCGCCGCGCCGACGGCGAGGTTGCCGGTCCACGCCAGGTTGGGGGTGGTAAAGGTCACGCCGCCGGCGGTGGCGGCCGCGTCGCCGTTGTAGCCGGCTTCGTCGAGCACCTCGTCGAGGTCGTCGGTGAAGGTGGCGCCCGTGTAGGCGATCTGGCCGGAGTTGGTCACGGTGATCGTGTAGTTCAGCGTGGCGCCGGGTACCGCCGTCGCCGCGTCGGCGGTCTTGGTGATGGACAGGGCAGGAGTCAGCACGGTCACCATCGCCGTGCACGCGCTGTCACCGCTGGCTGGCTGGCAGTTGTTCCCTGTCACGGTCGAGGTCACCGTGTTGGCCATGGTCTTGTCACCGCTGTCGGGGTTGTGCACGTGACCGAGTAGGTGATCGTCGCGGACGCGCCGGCGGCGAGGTTACCGGTCCAGGTCAGGTTGGGGCTGGAAAAAGACACCGTGCCGGTGGTCGCCACGCCGTCGCCGTTGTAGCCGGCGTCATCCAGCACCCCGCTCAGCGGGTCGGTGACGGTGGCGCCTGTGTAGGCGGTCTGACCCGAGTTGGCCACGGTGATCGTGTAGTTCACCGCCGTGCCCGGTACGGCGGACGTCGTGTCGGCCGCCTTGGTGATCGTCAGGCCCGGGATCAGGACGCTGACCGTTGCCGTGCACCGGGGATCGGTGCTGCCGGACGGGCAGTTGCTGCCGGGCGCGGCGGTGGTGAGCGAACTGCTGAGCAGCTTGTTGCCGGGATCTGGGTCCTTCACCGTGACCGTGCCCGTCACGGTGACCGAACCGGCGGGCTGGATGGTGCCTGTCCACGACACCCCCGTGCTGGTCAGCGTCAGCGTGCCCGAGGTCGCGGTCTGGTCACCGTTGGGGATCGCGTCATCGAACACGTCGCTCGCATCCGTCGACACGGTGATATTCGTGTAGGGCACCTGTCCGCTGTTGGTGAAGGTGGCGGTGTAGCGGACCACGCCGCCGGGCGTCGTGCTCGACACGTTGGCGCTGTTCACGATCGTCAGCTGGGACACCTTGACCGTCACCGTGCATTCGCTGTCGTTGCTGCCGGTAAGGCAGTTGTTCCCGGTGGTGGTGGACGTGATCGTGTTGGTGAGGGTCGCGTTGCCGGTGTCGGGATTGTTCACCGTGACCGAGTAGGTGATGGTCGCGGCGGCGCCGACCGCCAGGTTCCCCGTCCAGGTCAGGTTCGGGCTGCTGAACGAGGCGGTACCGCTGGTGGCGCTCGCGTTGCCGTCATAGGTGGCGTCGTCGAGGACCCCGGTCAGCGGGTCGGTGAAGGCCGCCCCGGCGTAGGCGGTCGCGCCGGTGTTGGTGACCGTGATCGTGTAATGCACCGTGACGCCAGGCGTCGTGGTGGCGGTATCCGCGGACTTGACGATGTCCAGGCCCGGCACCAGATCCCGGACCACGGCCGCGCACCGCGAGTCGGTGCCGCCGCTGACCGGGCAGTTGTTGCCCGGCCGTGGTGGAGATCACCGAGTTGATCAGGATCTTGTCACCGATGTCGGGGGCGTGGACCGTGACCGAGTAGGTGATCGTCGCCGACGCGCCCACCGCCAGGTTGCCCGTCCAGGTCATGTCCGGAGCGGCGTAGCTGAGGCTCCCGGTGGTCGCGGCCGCGTCGCCGTTGTAGGTGGCGTCGTCGATCACCCCGTCCAGCTGGTCGATATAGCTCGCCCCCGTGTACGGCGTCTGCCCCGAGTCGGTCACGGTCACCGTGTAAGCCACCACCGACCCCGGCGACGTCGTGCTTACGTCCGCCGACTTCACAATCGTCAGGCCCGGCGTCAGCACGGTGATCGTGACACTGCAGGCCGGGTCGGTGCCGCCCGACGGGCAGTTGTTTCCTGCCGTCGTCGAGGTCACCGTATTGGCGAGCGTCTTGTTACCGGTGTCGGGGCTGCTGACGGTCGCCGAGTACGTGATGGTCACCGAGGCGCCGATCGCGAGGTTGCCGGTCCAGGTCAGGTTCGGGCTGGTGTAACTCACGCTGCCGCTGGTCGCGGACGCGTTGCCGTTGTAGCTGGCGTCATCGAGCACGCCAGTGAGCGGATCGGTAACCGTGGCGCCGGTGTAGGCGCTCTGGCCGGCGTTGGTCACCAGGATCGTGTAATGCACGGTGGACCCGGGTGTGGTGGTACTCGCATCCGACGTCTTGGTGATCGTCAATTGGGACACGCTGACCGTGGCGGCACACCGGGCGTCTGTGCTCCCGCTCGGGCAGTTGTTTCCCGTGGTCGTGGACGTCACCGCGTTGGACAGCACGTGATTGCCCAGCTCCGAGTTTCTCACCGTTACGGAGTAGGTGATCGTCGCGCTCGCACCGACCGCCAGGTTGCCGGTCCAGGTCAGGTTCGGGCTGGTGAAGCCGACCGAACCGGCGGTGGCGGCCGCGTCGCCGTTGTAGGTGGCGTCGTCGAGGACGCCGGTCAGCGGATCGGTGAACGTGGCCCCCGTGAACGGCGTCTGGCCGCTGTTCGTCACGGTGATCGTGTAGCCGACGGCCGCGCCGGGAGTGGTGACCGAGGAGCTGGCCGTCTTGACGATCGTGAGACCCGACACGGTAACGGTCGCGGTGCACCGGGTATCGGTGCTGCCGCTCGCGCAGTCGCTGCCCGACGTGGTTGAGGTCACGGTGTTGGCCAGCACACCATTGCCCGGATCGGGGTTTCTGACCGTGACCGAGTAGTTGATCGTCGCGCTCGCACCGACCGCCAGGTTGCCGGTCCAGCTCAGGTCGGGGCTGGCGAACGAGACAGATCCGGCGGTCGCGCTCACGTCCCCGTTGTAGCTCGCGTCGTCGAGCACGCCGGTCAGTGGATCTGTGAAGGTGGCGCCGGTGTAGGCGGTCTGGCCGGAATTGGTCACCGTGATCGTATAGCCGACCGTGCTGCCCGGCGTCGTGCTCGAGACGCTCGCGGTTTTCGCGATCGTCAGGCCGGACACCGTTACGGTGGCCGTGCAGCTCGCCTCGGTGGCCCCACTCGCGCAGTTGCTGGCGGCACTGGTCGAGGTAACGGTATTGGACAGCACTCCGTTGCCCGTATCCGGGTTCTTGACCGTCACCGAGTAGGTGATGGTCGCGGTGTCCCCGACCTGCAGGCGACCGCTCCAGGTGATGTTCGGGCTGGTGAACGAGACCGTGCCGCTGGTGGTGGCGACGTCGCCGTTGTAGGTCGCGTCGTCGAACACATCGGTCAGCGGATCGGTCATGTTGGCCGAGTTGTAGGTCGACAGCCCCGTATCGGTCACGGTGATCGTGTAGTGCACGACCGAGCCCACCGTCGTCGCGGAGACATTCGCGCTCTTCGCGATGGTCAGATCGTGCCGGGCCATCGGCAGGTCGGGCCCCGACCTGGCGAGCGGCCCGGCGGCCCGCTGGGGGCGCCGCGTCCTTGGCACAGCGTTTTTTCGCCCGCGCGTGGCCGGTCTGGCCGTGCTGGCCGTGCTCTTGGCGGGCGAGGCGCTAGGCGTCGCCGTAGGTGCCGCCGTAGGTGTTGACGGCGGGCTCGCTGACGGTGTCGCCGGCGGGGCGGGCGACGGCGTGGACCGCGGGGTGGCCGGCGCTGGGGACGGCGGGGTGGCCGGCGGTGGGGACGGCGGTGGGGCCGGCGGGGTCGCCGATGCGGCATTGGCCGCCGGACTGGCCACGCCGCCCGCAGGCACAGGCGTCGCGACCGCGAAGATCGCGACAGCGATGAGCACGTAGAGTGACTTGCGCATTAGAAGCCTTTTGCGTGCGACCAATACCCCGGCACGGCATGAGCATACAATGCGAAGGCGATCAGTTACATTCTGTAATGGCCGCGCGCGCCGTTTCTAGCCCGAGCCACCTCTAGGCCCAAGGCCGGGGAGTTAAGGTCCGCGTGCGAGGTTCAAGCACTGTTCATGGTGTGTCGCGGATTGAGTTGTCGTCTCGGGGCCGCTGACTGTGATGGTCAGGGCGGTCACCGGGGTGCTGCGGGAAGGCCGGT
>WNFZ01002809.1_pt1 | contig 27983 bp, 20 predicted proteins | sample 5400081 | NCBI WGS metagenome assembly WNFZ01 (sample SAMN13153365, study PRJNA577476) | soil metagenome | isolation source: 80 cm soil or saprolite under grassland replicate 1 | place: USA:California | collected 2016-06-15 | reverse complement strand
GCTCATTTCGTGAACGGCTTCAACAAGCGCGATTACATTTTCCACCGGAGTCTCCGGCAAAATCCCATGACCCAGATTGAAGATGTGTCCGGGTCGTCCGCCAACCTGGTCCAGAATGTTCCGGGCCTGGGCGCGAATGTGGTCCTTGTCGGCAAATAGCCCCACCGGATCTATGTTTCCCATCACAGCAAAATCATGGCCAATCCGGTGCCAGGCTTCATCAAGTCTTACGCGCCAGTCAAGTCCGATTACATCGCCCCCTGCTTCGCGCATCAACTCGAGCAGAGTTGCGGTACCCGTCCCAAAATGTATGACCGGGACGCCGGGCGTAAGGTTCTTGATTACGCTCTGTGTATGTGGCAACACGTACTCTCGATAGTCGTCGGGGCTAAGACAACCGACCCATGAGTCAAATAGCTGCACCGCCTGTGCCCCGGCAGTTATCTGTGCGTTGAGATAATTAATAAGAGCTCGGGAGATCAATGACATCATCCCATGCCAGGCGCCCGTGTCATTGTAGATGAGCGTCTTCGTGTGGATGTAGTTTTTAGAACCACCACCTTCGACCATGTAAGAAGCAAGGGTAAACGGAGCACCGGAAAAGCCAATTAGCGGGAGATCGGGCCGCAGGGCGGCGCGCGTCTGGCGAATAGCTTCAAAGACAAATTCAAGTGGCGCGACGTCATCTACTTCGCGTAATCGCTTTAAATCTGATCCCTGACGTACAGGATTGTGGATGACGGGTCCCTCACCGCCCTCGAACTCGAGGTCAATGCCCATAGGCTCTAAGATCAACAGTATGTCGGCGAATATTATGGCCGCATCAACTCCCAACCGCTCCGCCGCAGTAACTGTAACCTCCGCCGAAAGTGAAGGCGTCTTGCACAACTCCAGGAAACCGGTGCGAGCCCGAACAGCTCGATATTCCGGCATGTATCGACCTGCCTGTCGCATCAACCATATCGGCGTGAAGGGCACTGGTTCGCGACGACACGCTCTGAGAAAAACACTGTTGCGCAGGGAGTCGTTAAGACTTAAGTCAGGTGTCAAGATTAATCATTCCGGTTAAAGAGGTTGCTGAACTTTCACGCCAACTCTGGCGTTCAAAATTCTGAATGTTGCATAAATGCAGGTCAAAAAACCTGTCCTTCGACCGCTCGGATGTTGGGTGGAAGTACGGATTCAGACTACAATAAACCGCCCGAAAGCGGTAGCGAGCACTGCCGCTAAATAGTTGTCACAAATGGGCGGATTGTGGTGTTTCACTCCTGAGAGCGGTGATCCATGAACGGACAAGCTAGAGCCTTTTTAGACTCAATGCCTAACGAGATCGCGACGGCCGCGAATCCGCTTAGCTTCGATGAGGCGTTCACACTTCACCACCGAGCAGTTTTCAGAACTGCTCGGGCGGTAGTGCGCGACTCGGGGCTGGCGGAGGACGTGACACAGGAAGTCTTTCTTAGGCTCTATCGCCATATCGATTCAACCCCCGGAGAAGAACTGCTTCGTGCCTGGCTCTTGCGTGTCACCTTAAATGTGGCCCGCAATACCCTGCGAGGACAAAGCCGCTCGGTCGCACGGGACAGCGAATACCAGAAGAACACGGAAGAAGGTTGGTTCGCTGCCGCGCCGGAGGAAGATTACGAGCGCCGCGTCGCGCTGGAGGAAGCGCGCCGCGCTCTCGAGAAGGTTAAAGAACCAATGAGAAGCTGTCTGTTGCTAAAGCAGCAGGGGCTCTCGTATCGAGAGATCGCGTCTACGTTGTCATTGAAAGAGACAAACGTCGGCAGCCTGATTGCGCGAGGGCGAAAAGAGTTTGCAAGGGTTTATGGAAAGATTGGAGGCGGTCGATGAAGGAATGTTTGACTGAGGAAATTTTACAGCGGTACTTTGACGGCGAACTCGAAGGAGAGCGCATGGAAAGCACGGCTTTGCACCTGACCGGGTGTAAGGCATGCACTGCATCGCTCCTTCAGCTGGAAGTTGAGAGTAACCTTTTGTGTGCGGCGCTGGCGCCAGAGTTTGATGTAGCAGTCCCGACTGAGCGGTTGCAGAGGCGGATCGAGGCGGCTATCGCCGGACTACAGGTAGTCAACCCGGCGCAGTCGCAAGCGTCGATCTCGCCGTGGCGCAATTGGCTCGAATCAGTTTCAGCGTTGTTCAGTCTCACGCCGAAGAGCACGTTCGGTTATGCAAGTCTGGTAGCGGTTCTCGTGTTGACCGCAATCTTTGGAATTAGCAGATGGCGGAGCAATACCACTGTCAATAATCCGACGCAAATTGCGACTGCCGCGCGGGCGATTAAGACTGTAGATACCACTGCCCCGGCACCCGACGTGCGCACACCAATCATTCAGACGGCGGCGAAGATAAAGACTCCGTTTATTGGGAAGACATCGAGAACCAATCGCCCTTCCCCTTCGCGAGTTATGCCTAACTCTCCAGCCATCGCTGAAGTAAAACTGCTTCCCGGCGAGCGCAGCTATTTGAAGACCATCGCGGCGCTGGACACCACGATCAAATCAGGAAACAAAACGATGAGGCCGGCGCTCCAGGCCGAATATGAGAGAAATCTGGCGTTGGTAGACCGGGCTATCGCAGCAACCCGCACGGCCGCAAAGCATAATCCCAACGATCCCGACGCCGCGGATTTCATGTTTTCTGCATATCAAAGCAAAGTTGATCTTTTGAACACAATTGCCGATGCGCGAGTCTATAACAGGCAGCGGTGAACGGTTCAGGTTCCAGGAAAGTAATGAAGTCAGCAATTTTCAGTTTGGCAATTATTGTGTTCGCGGGTGCCTCCGCGACGGGTGTTGTCGGTCATTCCAGCGACAAGAAATCCGATGACAAAGTCGAGCGTACGGTAGCGACCGACGCGAGTGTAGCGGTGACGCTTTGCGTCATGGCTGGTCAGATAACTGTTCGCGGTTGGAATAAGAATGAGGTGCGGGCAAGGTCGTCTGATGCCGAGCAAATCGAATTGAAGCGTGTTGATACCGAGGGCGAAAAATCAAAGGCGGCCAAGAAGATAGACGTTTTTATAGATGACAAGTCTGACGATAAACGCGCCCGGGGGGATTGCCAGGCTTCAGCGGACGTCGAGCTGGACGTGCCTAAGGGCGCCACAGTCCAGATTCAAACTCGTGATGGAGACATTAGTATTGTTGGCGTCGAGGCTGCTTATGCCGGTACGCAGAATGGCGACATTTCCATCCAGCACGTAACGCAGAAGATCGAAGTCGGGAGCATTGGTGGCGCAATTTCGGTGAAGGATTCCAGCGGACGTATGACCCTGAGTTCAGCTAGCGGCGGCATTGAAGCTACCAATGTGAGTCCCACAGATGTAAGCGACACTTTCGAGGTCATGTCGGTTAGCGGTGACATCCAACTCGAACGAGTCAGTCACGCCAAGCTTTCCGCGAAATCCGTGACGGGAAACATAAATCTTGCGGGGTCGCTCGCGCACAGCGGCAACTATGGGTTCAACACCATGTCAGGCGATGTAAGTCTTTCGCTCCCAAGTGACTCGTCTTTTCGTCTGGTCGCCAAGCTTTCCCAGGATGGTGAGATAATCACCGATTTCCCGCTGACAATCACAACCGAGACTGTTTCACCGGCGAAGTCGCCGAAGACTCCGGCAGCCGTCGCGGGCACCCCGCCGGCCACTCCAGCACCTTCCCAGCCCGCGCCGGATCCCGCACCAGCTCCATCAGCTGCGCCCAAAGCTACAGTTACTGAAAAGACTCCGACCCCGGATAGCGTGATGGTGGTTAAGGTTAAACCGATGGTCAGAGTTACGCCGATGGTCAATGCAACGCCCTCAATTGTCTCCATACCTTACATGCTGCGACGCATTATTGGCGTGTGTGGTAGCGGCGACGCCTCAATTAGCGTGGCCTCCTTCAGCGGCACTCTCCACTTGCAAAAAAATTGAGCGAATTATCATCTAATCACACGACGCTGCACTAACAACATTTCGTGTCAGTTCGTGTCTTTGTTTAGTGTAGTTTCGTGGATCGATTGTTTACTAAAAAAATCTGCTCAAGAAGACAAGATTCGGCACTGTTGTTACAAATAGAGCTCCAAATTAAGAAATTTATTGCCACAACCAATGCAGGTTCGGTGTTTTGATAATAGAGCAACGCAGACGGGCCGAGGACAGCACAGCATTAGTTCCAAGAGCGCTGTTCTCGGCCCGGAGAAAATGCAAGAGGTTGAGAAAATGATTAACGAAGGCAGAAACCAACACAAGGACAAGAAACTTTACAAGGCAATTTTAGTCCTGCTGATTGGGCTGGCTGTAATCTCAGCAGCCAGAAAAGACTTGAATCAGTTTCTGTCGTTGGCCAATGATGTGCAGGCACTCTCTGATCGATGGTTTGGCGCAGTTTTGCCCACGGTCCACGCGCGGACAGTTACGACTGTTGAGAGCTGCTCCTTGCATAAACTGGAACGGGTTGTTGCGCCGTCGGATGAATTTCGTTGGAGCGGACGCGTCGACCAGGGTAAGTCGGTCGAGATCAAAGGCATCAGTGGCGACATCAGCGCTGAACCAGCAACCGGGGACTTGATCGAAGTGCTCGCAAACAAGACGTCCCATCGCAGCGATCCCGCTGCGGTCAAGATACAGGTTGTCGAACATCCTGGCGGCGTGACGATTTGTGCCATCTATCCAAGCGATGATCCCGGCGGAGTAAATACTTGCCAACCAGGGGTGGGTGGACACAGCTCATCGGCGACGATCGGAGTTCGCAATAACGATGTGCGTGTTGATTTCACTGTGCGTGTGCCTCAAGGTGTCGGGTTTATCGGCCGTACAATAAACGGTGAGATCAAAGCCGCGTCGCTTTCGGGCAACGTCATCTCGTATACAGTAAACGGAAGCATAAGAATTTCGACCAGCGGATATGCTGAGGCGAAGACTGTTAACGGCGAGATCGTGGCCAGCCTCGGGAATGGAAATTGGCCCAACGCGATTGAGTTTAAGACAGTAAACGGTGGCATCACTCTCGATCTTCCGGCGGGGGTGAATGCTCAGGTGACCGCTGATACTTTCAACGGCGAGATTGCTTCCGACTTTCCCATAAACTTCTTGGGAGTGATGAGTCGCAAGCATCTCAGCGGTACGATCGGCGGTGGCGGACGTGAGCTGATATTGAAGACACTTAATGGAAGCATCAATCTACGACGCGCCAGTTAACTTGGCGTCAGAAATAATCGAGGGCGGAAGAAGAAATAAGATAATGCTAAGAAAAGGGTTGTTTATATCGATAATCTTGATGATAGTGCTGGTAGGCGCATTCGGCGCCGGCGGAGTTCGGGCGATGCTCAGCTATGATCCAGCCGATGATCCTTCAGCGGCTGTTTCAGGCGAAGAACGAGATGAGTTTCATCAGACCTATCCCCTCGCGGCGAACGGCCGTGTAAGCGTCGACAACCTCAATGGCGCTGTGAAGATAAAAGTTTGGGACCGAGAAGCTGTTCAAGTCGATGCGGTCAAGCGCGCGTATCGGCGCGAACGTTTGGACGAAGCGAAGATCGACGTCTACAGCACTCCGGAGTCTATTAGAATCAAGACCATTTATCCTGATTACGACCAGAGTTTCACTGACGATGAGAAGGGCCGTTATAACAATCCTGCTGTTGTCGACTACACGCTAACTGTTCCCCGCAAATCCAGGCTGGAGTCGATCGAACTCGTTAATGGGTCGTTAGATCTTGACGGTGTCGAAGGTGCTGTGAAGGCGTCTTCTATTAATGGGCGCGTGGTTGCCCGGGGGCTAATCGGTGAAACAAGACTCTCCACCGTCAATGGAAATCTGGAGGCGACTTTTACGCAATTGAGTGAAACAACGCCGATAACTTTGGGCTCGGTGAATGGAAACGTCGTTGTAATTATTCCTTCGGATTCGAATGCCCTTGTCAGGGCGGGGACCGTGCACGGCGATATAAGCAACGATTTTGGGCTCGTCGTGCAGCATGGCGAATACGTGGGTCACGAGCTCTATGGACAGCTTGGCACCGGGGGCCCGCGAATTAAGTTGGGAAATGTTAACGGCGGGATTTCCATCAAACACGCTCAGGACGGAAGGAGACTTAGTCCCGGCGTAGGCCTGCTGCCTGATAAAGTTAAGGAAAAGCAAAAGAATCGCGCCGCTATCGACGAGGCGCGTCAAGCAGTTGCCGCGGCTCGAGCAGAAACAGCCGAAACGCGACGCGAAGCTCAAGCTGAAGCCCAACGGGAAACAGCGCAGGCCCAACGCGAGGCGCAAGCGGAGGCAGCCAGGGAAGCGCGTGCGGCTCGATCAGATGTACAGCGCGAGGTCGAGCGCGCCATTCGCGAGGCCCAACGCGAGATCCAGCGGGCGCAGGTTGAGATACAACGCGAAACCGAGCGTCAGGTTCGCGAGCAGTTTCGCATGGAGAATCGTGGGATGGGACGCGCTAGTGGTGCAGGTACAGGAAAGGGTCGGGGCGAAGGTGTGGGTGGAGCGCGCGTCCTTGACCGCGAGTCCAAGAGCTTTACGGTGAGTGGTGAACCGCGCGTAAACGTAGGGACGTTCGACGGTGCGGTGACCGTGCACGGCTGGGACAAGTCCGAAGTTATGTACACTGCCACCAAACGAGCCGGTGACGATGTCGAGCTCAAACAAATCACTATTCAGTCGGAACAGCAAGGCCCGGCAATTTCGATAATTGCCAAATCATCGGAAGGGTCAGGTTCAGCAGCGCTCGACGTTTATGTGCCTCGCAATTCAAGCCTGCATGTGTCGTCTGATGATGGCCGGCTGAACGTTGAAGGAGTCTCTGGCCAAATTACTTTGCGGACGGGAGACGGCTCCATCGAAGTCAATGACAGCAAAGGGCAGTTGCAAGTCAATACTGGTGATGGAAGTATTCGGATCGCGAATTTTAACGGCCAGGTAGATGCCCGTACGGGAGACGGTTCGATTGCGCTCGAGGGAAAATTTACGGGTCTCTCGGCACGGACCGGGGACGGATCAATCACTCTGGCAGTGCCTCCTGACTCCAATTTTACCGTCGAAACTAACGCGGAAGGAATTAGCAACGAAGGGTTGAAGGTCTCGGAAGACATAGCGCCCTCCCCTCGTGTCAAGCGTTGGCGAATCGGCCGAGGCGGCAACGTATTTGTTTTAACCACCGGCGAAGGAAAGCTTGTTCTCCGCACACTCTAGAACGAACTTAGCGGGAACAATAACTCGCGCCGTTTCGTCTAACCAGGGCCGTCCGATCAATGAGCGGCCTACACTCTTGTCAAGAATTCGCTCCACCCCCAGGGATCGTCTGAATGAAAGAATTTGTCCTAACTCTATTTATAGGTCTGTTCTTCGTTGGTCCCGTGTATTCTCAGACGGCGCCTTCCGCATCGCCTTCTCCTTCTCCATCGCCTTCTCCAACGGTTGAACTAGCCGCGAGAGATGCGCAGTCAAGTGCAAATTCCCACAGCGTTACCACTCCTAAACCCACCAGAGCAGGAATCGTTTTACCGCCTGAAAAGGCGCGTCCCGTTTCTCTGTCTCGCTTCGAAATGCCGCCGGTTATTGATGGCAAACTGGATGACAATGTGTGGAAGAAAGCCTTGATACTGAAGGATTTCTATCAAACTCAGCCTGGCGATAATATCGCGCCATCTAAACCAACCGAAGTATTCCTCGGGTACGACCCAAAGTTTCTGTACATCGCGTTTCACTGTTACGACGAGCCTGGCAAGGTTCGCGCAAATATTCCCAAGCGCGACAACATCTGGGACGACGATTACGTTGGCATCCTCTTCGACACCTTCAACGATCAACGCAAAGCTTACGAGTTTGACTTCAATCCGCTAGGGATCCAGGCCGATGGAATTTGGACCGATGGTCAGGGCGAAGACTTCAGTCTCGACATCGTTATGGAATCCAGAGGTGTGGTAACTGAAGACGGCTACACAATCGAAGTTGCACTGCCGTTTAAGTCGCTTCGGTATGTTGCGGGGAAAGACAAGCTGTGGGGCGTTCATTTCTGGCGTCGTATCAAACGCTTCAACAACGAACTGGACATGTGGATGCCCATCAATCGTGACCAATCAAGCTGGCTGGCGCAGGCAGGGCATCTCACCGGTTTGGAAGGACTTTCGACAGAGCGTACTTTGGATTTAATCCCGAGTCTTACCCTCTCAGAGACGGGCAAACGAAAGGCTGGAATCACAGTGGCGCAGCTCGCCCAGGGTGGCAGGTTTGTCAATGAGCCGGTCAAATTTGATCCGGGCCTTACCGGCAAGTACAGCCCGAAGCCGACACTCACTTTCGACTTTGCTATCAATCCGGATTTCGCGCAGGTTGAGTCGGACCAATTGGTCGTCACGGCTAACCAGCGGTTTCCCATTTTCTTTGGCGAGAAGCGCCCCTTCTTCCTGGAGGGAATCGACATTTTTCAAACTCAGATTGCAGCCGTGCACACGCGGGCGATCATCGATCCAGATGTTGCGGTGAAAGTCACTGGCAGGTCAGGTCGCAACACATATGGTTTGTTATTAGCTTCAGATAATGGGCCCGGCAATTTCAGTGAGGATGAGCGGCCAACTGCCGATCCCAGATTCTTGGACAAGAATGCGCAGGTCGGCATTCTCAGATTGAAGCGTGATATCGGCAAATCAGACTCGTTCGTCGGTCTGCTTGGTACCTATTCTCGATTTGTTGATAGATACAATGAGCTCGGTGGCGTTGACGGTCGCTTTCGCCTGGATAAGCAAACCACCTTCAGCTGGCAGGTGCTCGCCACGTATTCGCGCCGCTTCTTCTTTTATCCGGAGGAGGGGGGATCATTTGACCGAAAAGAGCCGGGCCTTGCCTACGCCACTAGTTACGACAAGGACGGCCGGCACTGGGGATATAACTTCTCGACCGTCGGCCGCTCGCGTTACTTCAGGTCGGACGTCGGCTTTAGCCGGCGCACCAATACCAACAACTTTAACTATTTTCTTCGCTACAAGTCGGAACCAAAGCCCAAGGCAAAGCTGATCTCCTGGCGCGTCTACAACGCCTTTGGAGGGAACTATGACTGGCAAGGTCATTCGCAGAGCTTCAATAACGAGTCCCAGATTCAGTTTAGTTTCCGGCGCCAAACCTATTTCGGTGTCGGGTATGATCAGGGTTATGAGCGGCTCTTCGAGGAAGAGTTTGGTCCAACTCGGAAGTCTTCGGATTGCGTTGTGAAAAACAACTGCACCTTCGCCGGCGATGATAACGAGCGCTCGACGCCAAACCGGGGAATCTATCTCTTTGCCGGTTCTACACCCAGTAAGAAATACAACTTCAATCTGTTTGTGAATCGCGTTTGGAATCAGTTTGATTTCGATTTTGGCGCCTTGCCGAAATTTCCGCGTGCTAGCCCGTCCGCACTGACTGCGGCTGGCGCTCGAGCTGCCGGCCTTTGCGGAGGAAGTAATCAGCCGCCGGTTTGTAATGCGCCGCAAGATCCTGGACCAGGAGATTTCTGGCACATTGATGGGGGCGTGACTTATCAACCCTTGCCCGCGCTCAGTGCTTCGCTTAGCTTTACCAGGGAGAGGCTTGTTCGCTACGACAGTAGGCGCGTAGCGTTTGACGAGAACATTGTCTCACTGCGCACCACCTATCAGTTTACCCGCTTCCTGTTCGCGCGCGGCCGGATTGATTTCGATTCACTGGCGTCGAACTGGAAAGGTCAGTTCCTTCTGGGTTGGACACCCAATCCGGGGACAGCCTTTTATGTGGGCTATAACGACGATCTTAACCGGAATGGGTTTAATCGGTTTTCCGGCCTGCTCGAGCCCGGTTTCCGACGCAATGGGCGTACATTCTTTATCAAGATGTCATATCTGTTCCGGCGCAGTTTCTGACAGGGCGTGGGCGGCCTTGCACCGCGATGAGGGGCGCCCACGGATGGGCGCCCCTACAGTAACAAACACGGGAGCCATTGATTTATTGATGAAGGTAGGAATCTTGCTCGTCGCCCTCATGTTCGCGCCCCCGGCAAACGCGCAGTCGACCAATCCACCAGCAGAGCAACGAACGGTCTACATCGAAGCAGCACATCTCGTTCTACCGTGGTTAGACTGAATCGCTTCCCACCGGACCACTATTCCCCAGGAGAATCATGTCTGGCTCAACCCTTCCTTTCTTTCACAACTCCTCTTCTTGACTGCTCTCAATTATATAGCCCACTGCATGCTAGACTTAGGTCATCGCAGTAACCCGGGCATTTTAGTCTTGGTCCAAAACTGACATTCAAAGTGGCCTAAAGACTTGAGTTTGGCGAATACCCGAATGGGGCTAGGAAGAAGTGGAAGACGACAAACCGCAGTTTGTCGGATATCAACGGAAAGATCGAGGTCTGCGCAACTGAGTTCAATGCAGGAATTCGCGAAACTCCCGAGACAGCTTCTAAAACCCCGGCCCTTGACGCTTGTGGTCCTATTCTTTGCTGCGCTCAGTGCGGCAGGATGCAAGAGCGATTACCCCGCATCCGCCAGCCAGAATCGCCCGGGCGGGACCAAAGATGCCCGACAAGTGAAAACTGCTCGCGTGGCGGAAACTCCTTTCGGGGAAACGGTTACTGCCAACGGAACGTTGGTGGCCTATGATCAGACCACGGTCAGCGTCAAAGTTCCCGGCAGATTACAGTCGATCTCAGTTGATCTCGGCACCGTCGTTCGCCGGGGGCAGATGATTGCGCAAATCGAATCACAAGAATACAAACTACGCGTGCAACAGTCCGAGGCGGCGCTGGCCCAGATCCGTGCGCGACTTGGACTCTCTCCTGATGGAACAAATGATCAGGTTGATCCCGACCAGACTGCCACTGTTCGACAGGCGCGCGCAGTGCTTGATGAGGCGCGAGCCAATCGTGAACGCGCAGCCAGATTAGTGGCCCAGGGCGTGATCGCTCGGTCTGAGTTTGACGCTGCTGATTCGGTTTATAAGGTGGCGGAAGGTCGTTATCAGGATGCCATCGAGGAGATTCGTAATCGCCAGGGATTATTGTCGCAGCGTCGTTCAGAGCTTGCCATGGCGCGTCAGCAGCTCGCCGATACATCCGTCTATGCGCCACTCGATGGTATTGTTCAGGAGAAGCGCACGAGCGTAGGGGAATACCTCGCGGCGGGCACAGCGGTGGTTAACGTTGTGCGCATGGATCCCTTGCGTCTGCGAGCTGAAGTTCCCGAGCGTTCAGCGGCGAGCATCCGTTCAGGCCAGAACGTGCGAGTTACAGTGGAAGGTGACGCGAATGTTTATCTGGGGCAGATCAAACGTCTCAGCCCAGTGATTGCCGAGCAGAATCGAATGCTGGTGGTCGAAGCGGATGTTCATAACGATGGAAGGCTGCGGCCAGGATCATTTGCCCGTGCGGAGATCGTTACTAACGACGCTAAGATGGCGGTGGCGGTGCCAAGTAACGCGATCGTTACTTTCGCCGGCATCGAGAAGGTCATCGTCGTTCAAAATGGCAAGGCTCTGGAAAAACCGATCACTACGGGGCGCCGCAATGGCGACTTGACTGAGATTGTCACAGGGGTCAATGTTGGAGATCAGGTTATAGTTGACCCGGGAAATCTGCAGTCGGGGCAAGCTGTTCAAGTGGTGGAATGATTTTTGATTTTTGAATTTAGATTGGTGATTTGCACCAATCCTCATTGATGAGGGCTGGGCTTGTGGAACCCTTGTTAACAGAGGCTAATGAACTTGTCGCGATAATGACAAGCTCTCGGATAACGATAGACAAAAAGCAACTCGCAGATAAGCAGAATGCCGGGCGAGTGATCAAATCAAAAATCAAAAGTTAAAAATCTAAAATACCTCCGTGCAAAAGTTAGCTGAAATTTGTATTCGCCGCCCTGTTTTTGCCACGATGATCGTGCTGTCGCTCGTTGTCGTGGGGTCGGCCGGTTATTTCAAACTCGGAGTAGACCGTTTTCCGTCTGTAGACCTACCTACAGTTAGCGTCCGCACCAGTCTGCCGGGGGGCTCGCCCCAGGAAGTTGAATCCCTTGTAACTCAACAAATTGAAGAGGTCGTCAACACAGTCGATGGCATCGACGAGTTGCGTTCGGTTTCTGCCCAGGGAACATCCTTCGTCATTGCCACCTTCAAGTTAGATCGAAATCTTGAGTCTGCCACCCAGGACATTCGCGATCGAGTTAACACTTTGGGTCGGAATCTGCCCGATGATGCAACTCCACCGGTAGTTCAGAAGTTTGATAATGACAGTACGCCGGTCGTGACGATCTCCCTTTCCGCGGATCGTTCCATTCGAGAACTTACCGAGTTAGGCGACAAGACTGTTCGTGTGCAACTCGAGCGCGTGGGCGGTGTCGGCGAGGTTCGCTTAGTGGGCGGTCTCGAGCGGGCGATCAATGTTTGGATCGATGCTGAACGGCTCGCCGCGTATCAAATTCCCATCGCCGCAGTCCGTCAGGCGTTGGAACGGCAGAATACTGATGTTCCGGGCGGTAATGTGGACACCGGCAGGGAAGAGCTGGTGCTGCGAACGCTCGGACGCTACACCGAACCGCGGGCCTTCGAGGATCTGACTATCGCTAACGTTAATGGCCAGCCTATTCGGCTTAAGGACGTGGGCCATGTTGAAGACGGCACCAAGGAACAGAGATCGCTCTCGCGCCTCAACGGTGTGCCGACAGTAAGCTTGGAAATTCGGCGTCAGTCCGGCGCCAACACGATTGAGGTAATAAATGGCATCAAGAAAGAACTGCCACGCGTTGCCTCGCAACTTCCTGCCGACGTCAAGATGGAAGTGATCCGTGATCAGTCGCGTTACATTGAATCCGCCCTACATGAAATTCAGAAACACTTAATCCTCGGTAGCATTCTTGCCAGCCTGGTAGTTCTCGTCTTTATGCGTTCGTGGCGCTCAACGCTGATCGCTGCGGTGGCGATACCATGTTCGGTGATCTCAACCTTCGGCATGATGCGAGCGCTCAATTTCACGCTTAACAGCGTGACGATGCTGGCGCTGGTGTTGATGGTCGGTGTGGTGATCGACGACGCGATTGTCGTGCTGGAAAACATCTTCAGGTTTATTGAGGAAAAGCGAATGGCGCCTCGAGAGGCCGCTAAAGAGGCGACGAAGGATATTGGCCTTGCGGTGCTGGCGACAACTCTTTCACTGGTCGTCATCTTCCTCCCAGTCTCTTTCATGTCATCGATTTCCGGGCGTTTTCTCTACCAGTTTGGAATTACAGCGGCTGTAGCCATCCTGGTCAGTCTCCTGGTTTCATTTACACTGACGCCGATGATGAGCTCGCGATTGATTCGCGTTAACGACGCCAAAGGTGGCCATGGCCAGGCATCGTCACGACGCGGGTTTTATCGCTGGATCGATGCGAGCTACGAGCGAATACTCGCGTTCTCGATGCGACATCGCCTTTTGATCGCGGTGGTTGCGCTGTTGGTGATTTCTTCGAGTATCCCGCTTTATCGCAGCGTGAAACAGGAATTCATCCCTACGAATGTCGACGAAGCCGAGTTTGAGGTAAGCGTTAATGGTCCGGAGGGAACCAACCTAGCCGTCATGAACTCAACCATAACGGCAATGGAAAAGGAAATTCTTTCCACTCCGGGTGTGCGATTGGTGCTCTCGAATGTGGGCGGAGGATTTGTCGGAGGCGTCAACCAGGGCGGTGCCTACGTGCGAATTGCGCCCCATGAAGAACGCACATTTTCGCTCGGTCGGTTGTGGGAAGAAACCAAACACGGCAACCCTCTAAAAGCCTTTCGTGGGAACTACACTCAACAGGATGTGATGCTGGAACTTAGGCGACGTTTGCAGAAGTATGCTCCCATGCGCGTCGGCGTTCGTAACAGCCAATCTTTTAATTTCGGCGCCGGCGGTCGGACTGATATTGACTTCGTCATTCGTGGTCCAGAACTTGTCGCCCTTGCGGGATATGCCGATCAGTTGATGGATCGATCGCAGAAACTCGGCGGGATAGTCGACGCCGACACAACGCTTAAATTGAACAAACCAGAACTGCGTGTGCAGATTGATCGGGAACGAGCCGCGGACCTCGGCGTTGATACCTCGAACATCGCCACCAGCCTGCGTTTAATGGTGGGCGGTGAGGAGAAGGCATCACGATTTCGAGACGAGTCGGTGAATCAGGACTATGACGTGCAATTGCGTCTGACCGACATAGACAGAAGCGATGCCGCCACGATCAGCCGTCTTTACGTACCTTCATCTCGTGGCGGCCTGATAAGGCTCGACAATCTGGTCAAGATCCAACGCGACACCAGTCCATCGCGTATCGATCGGCTGAATAGGGAGCGACAAGTCTCACTGCGCGCTTCCGTGGCGCCAGGCTATGCCCTGGCGGATCGCATTGACGCTCTCCGCAAAAGCGCTGCTGAGATGAATATGCCCGCTGCTTACACAACCTCGGTAGCGGGACGAGCCCGAGAACTCGAGAGGACTTTTACCGAATTTATCTGGGCGTTTCTTCTATCGATCATCTTCATGTACATGATCCTCGCCTCGCAGTTCGAAAGCTTGGTGCACCCCTTCACCATCATGTTGAGTCTGCCGATGTCTGTCCCATTTGCTTTGTTGTCAATCTGGGGAACTGGCGACACGCTTAATCTTTATTCAGCTCTTGGGATCCTCGTGCTTTTCGGCGTGGTTAAGAAGAATGCAATTTTGCAGATCGATCACATGAATAATCTGCGGGCGAAGGGAATGGAACGTTTGGAAGCAATAATGCAGGGCAATCGCGATCGGCTGCGGCCAATTTTGATGACCACTCTTGCCTTAGTCGCAGGCATGTCGCCGCTGGCGCTTGGCACTGGTCCCGGCGCAGAAGAGAGACGCTCGATTGCCATAGTTGTGATCGGCGGACAGACGCTGTCACTATTGCTTACATTGATTGCCACGCCGGTCGCTTATTCGTTGCTTGATGATTTGAAGTCCACGTCGCGCTGGCGGCGGTTTGCTACTGCCTCAGCGAAAGTGCGTTCGCGAGTTGCTGAGTCGCGCTTGCGTGTTCGTAAGGCCCCTGCGGAACCGGCTCCGGAAGCACGTTTAGCCGGCGAAGATAAACACGAACAAATAGGCGCCGGCATTAGTGGAGACTAGCAAAACGTAACGCATCACCTTAGGCTACCTTCGCACGCCGATAGTTTCGCTTCGCTACCCAAAAACCTCTCAATCGGCGCTTACAAGACACCCCCGTTGTTCCGCGGAACCGCTCTCAGGGGTGTTGGTCGATTAGGCCTGGGTTCTGCCTTGCAAGTTCGGCTGCCTCTCGCTCAAGTTTGCCGGCCTCGTCAAATATCCGGCTCACTTCAGTGTCCAACTGTCGACTGGCCGTCTGTGCCTTCCGCTTGGCAGCATTATCGCCGTTGACGCTGTCACGGAGGAGGGAGATCGACTTATCGGCCTCCCTGTATCCTTCAATTCTCTTTTCGGCTGCCCCCTTTTTCAACGTAATGTACTGCTTCAGCTTTTCGCTAACTTTGAGTTTCGAGGCACGGTCAAGTTTGCCGGCAGCCGAGGTCAACAACGCCTGCTCTTTTTCCACCAGTTTGTGGGCTTCGTCCAGAAGAGAGTTAATGTCGGCTGTGTTTTTTGATAAGAAGAGCATGGGTATCCGCGACATCTTGGCGCTAAGGTCACTGTCCATCTTCCTTACGGCCGCCAAGTCCGCCGCAGCGGCGTCGATCAACTCACGAGCCTCCTTATCCGGGCCACCAGCCAGAGAACGAAGAGACGTGCAGGATGCCACTAGAATCGTCAGCGAGACACAAATCAATATTGCGGCGGACTGGTTTTTCCAATGGTGAGGTCTGCGCAATATAATCATGAATAGCCTGAAGGTGGGCAACTGCCGAATCCGTCCACAGAACCCTCACGGTTGTAGTCCGAACTTGGCGCGCACCTCCGCGACATCCTTGGTTCTCCCGGCCTCACTATCCGCCCGACCCGATTCGATAGCTTGCCGAACATAAATCTCGTGCATCAAGTCGTCCCAAGTGATGTCTTCGGGCAGCTTATCAATTAGTCGCCTAGCTTCTTCTTTAATGTTAGCTGTGCTCACTGACCTGCGTCCTCCAGAGACTGAACAATGTGACTATGCGACATGGTTCACTTTGCCTGAGGGACTTGATTCACAACTTCTTCCGGCACCTTAAGGATCTCCTGCCAACCGGAATTGTCAGCACGCATTTTGGCGGTGAGATCGTCACGGAGTTTGCGCAGCTTGTCGCTTAACGAGACAGGGTAGTTGTCGATATCCGTAAACAGCCGTCGCTGTTCAGAGACAAACGCCTTCTGCTTTACGATGGAGGGTATAAGGGTATGCTGCCCGTTTTCCCAGAACGGATGCAGGAGACGTTCGACTCGTTCCGCGCCGGAAATCTCTATCTCCTCGTCATCCAACCCGGTGACATCTCCTACAAAGTTTCCCTTGTCATCAATCCCGCGAAACAACTGCAGGCGACCGGGAAGTGTTGTTTTGTCGACCGAGTTTGAGGCCTTCAGAGTGGGCAAGCCTTCAATCAAACACTGCTTGAAGATGACTCCGGCGACAGCCTTCACCTCACTCGACAATTTTGTGCCGATGCCAAATCCAGCAGCTTCAGGAAATTCACTTAAAATTAGGCGCACCTTCTCGACGTCGAGATCGCCGGTCAGGTTCGGCCTTAGATCATGTAATCCGTTTGCTTCGAAGAAGCGCAGGCACCATTGACCTAATTCAGCCAGATCACCTGAGTCGACGCGGAACCCTTTGAAGGCTCGCCGCCTGGCTTCAGTTGAGGTAGCAGCCATAACGGCATGGACCGCTCCCATGTAAACGTCTATGGTATCCAGCAGGAGAGTTGTGCCGTTTGGGTTGGCGTCTAACCAGCGTTCAAAAGCTACTTGTTCGAAGTGTTTTGGCTTTCGGGTGCGGGGCTCAATTTCGGGTTCATACATGAACTCGATGTATGACTGCTGCCAGTAGTGTGCTTCAGTGCCAACCGCGGGAATGTCCAGGCGATGCGCGGCTTCCATGTTTGAGGTGTCGTTAAAGCCACCGATAAAAGCATAGGTAGCAATGTCGACAGCGCGCTCGATGTCGCCATTGCGTCGCAGTGAGAAATCTGACAACCAACGATGCTCGCCGGCCGCGATACGAAATTGCATTGCGGTGCTCGCGGTGGTCATCGGCAGATCAAAGGCGTGCTCAAACTTGATTTCCTGTGCTTGCGTGAGCGCAAACGCGCCCGTGATGTCGGCAAAGGGCTGGTTCGCAAAGATTATGGTGCCCGGTCGGACGGCGCGAATGGCCCCGAGAAACTGCATGTCTTCGATCGCCTTGGCGAATAGTTGTAGACCACCACGATCCTGTTCCAGAAAGCGCAAGCGAGGACGATCAATCTGGCTGTCTATCAAAAGGCGCACCAGGCGCTCGTGCCCGAGACAGGGCGTAAACGGGAGCTTTCGTTGAGTCACGTAGAAAGTGGCCTGGGCCTCGCTGAGGCGGCGGTTATGCAAACGCGACGCGTATTTGTACGACGCGTCGCCCATCGCTGCATGATAGCGGTCGATGTTTAATGTGCCCATATTTAGAACCCTGACAAGAGCGGGCCGCTAGTGGAGAGAGCGAAGTCCGTTTACCAGCTTCCTGCCCGCGCGTCCTGTTCCCGACTGCTCACGATCTCCGCTCCCGCCGCTCGCATCTCTTCAAGCGCCCGTTTACCGTCACCGGGATTAACTTCCACTGCCCGCATCGCATCCTGGAGGGCCCTGACCCTGAAGCCTTCCCTCAACGCATCCAGCACAGTGTTCTTGACGCAATAATCGGTGGCCAATCCGCCGACCCAGACTTCTTCAACTCCCAACCGGTGCAACTGTAGCGAGAGATCAGTTCTGTCAAAAGCCGAATACGAATCCTCATCGCCCTGTCCTTTCGACACTATTCGAATGAGTCTATTGTCGATGAGGGCAGGGTGAAATTCCGCGCCCTTCGTATCCTGAACGCAGTGAACTGGCCAGGTGCCTCCAAAGTCAGCGAAGTGATGGGTTTTTGGCGGGTGCCAGTCACGCGTCTTAAAAACCGGCTCACCTCGCTCGAGAAACTCTTCGATAAGTTGGTTCAATGGAGGAATCACTTCATCGCCCGCGGGCACAGCCAGTGAACCCCCAGGACAGAAGTCATTTTGCACGTCAACAACGATTAGCGCGCGCTTTTTTCCCTTTGACATAACCTTCACTCCCTTGTCAAATGTTCGCTAAAAGTAATTCATTATACATCTGCGGAAACTCAAGGGTGCATAGGGTCTGTGATATACCATCCAAGTGATCACCAGACAGACGACTAGCGTGGTAGACTAACGCTTTCCCAACCCAGTCCACAGCAAGAAGGTGGAAAGATGCAGCGTGATCGCCTTAGCGCCTCGTTAGGCAAATATGAGAATCTTGTCAACGCGGCGATAGAAGAGGCCGAGAAGGCCGACGTTCTGCCTCGAATCTGGGCCAAAGATCCGTCTCTCTGGAAATCAGAGGAAGCCCACCAGCGTATCATCAGAAACTCTCTCGGCTGGTTGACCGTTGCCGGCGAAATGCTTGAAGTGACTGACGATCTTTCTGCCTTCGCCGAACGCATTAGCGCTTTGGGTTTTCGACACGTAATGGTTTGCGGCATGGGGGGATCGTCTTTATGCCCTGAAGTTTTGCGAAAGACATTTGGTCATCAATCGGGATACCCCAAACTACTTGTCCTCGACTCAACTGATCCTGACGCGTTGGCAGCGTTGGGCAGCAGGATCGATATCAGTACCTGTCTCTTTATCATCGCCTCAAAGTCAGGCACGACGACCGAACCACTCGCCTTTCAAAAGTACTGGTTTGCGGAAGTGGTCCGGCGAAAACCGAATCCTGGAGAGTCTTTCGTCGCCATCACCGATCCCGGTACACAGTTGGTGCAAGTGGCGACCGACGATAGCTTTCAGCGAATCTTTCTCAATCAACCAGATATCGGTGGTCGTTACTCGGCCCTTTCTTATTTCGGAATGGTGCCGGCCGCGCTCATGGGCATTGACACTGAGCGATTTCTCAAACGCGCGAATGCCATTGCTCAATCGTGTGGTCCAGGGATCCCTGTGCCTAGTAACCCGGCGGCCGTGTTGGGTGCAATCATGGCGGAGTGTGCGAAGAGTGGCCGCGATAAATTGACTGTGGTGGCCGACCAAAAGCTCGCGGCGCTCGGTCTGTGGATTGAACAACTGGTTGCGGAAAGCACCGGCAAGGAAGGCAAAGGCATTGTCCCGGTTCACGGCGAACTACTTGGCCTTCCTTCTGTGTATGGCGCCGATCGGCTTTTTGTCTCGATTACTCTAGGCGCTCCTGATAACCAGACCGCAGCGACTCTCAAGGAACTTGAGAAGGCGGGCCATCCAGTGGTTTACCTCGCGTTAACTGACCTCTATGAGCTTGGTGCGCATTTCTTTCTTTGGGAACTGGCGACCGCGTTTGCTGGTTGGCGGCTCGGGATTAATCCTTTTGACCAACCGAATGTCCAGGAGTCGAAGGACGCAACCAGGGAGTTGCTGGAAGGGTTTGCGAAAGAAGGAAAACTCCGCGAGCAAACAATGATCGTGCAAGGCGATGGCCTGACAATCTATGCTGACGAACGAACAGCGGCGAGTTTGCCTTCGACTTCATTGGTGGATACCTTGCGCGCTCATCTCATGAAAGCCCGGCCCGGAGATTACATAGCGCTGCTGGATTACGTTGAAGAGACTGAGGACATCGAAGCGAGCATTCAGGACATCCGAAGGTATCTGCGCACTGCAACAAAGTGTGCGACGACGACCGGCTATGGTCCCCGTTTTTTGCATTCAACCGGACAGTTGCACAAGGGTGGTCCTGACACAGGACTCTTTATCCAAAATACTGCGGACGACGCGATTGACTTTCCAATTCCCGGAGAGGCTTACAGCTTCGGTATTTTGAAGCAGGCCCAGGCTCTGGGCGACTTTCGCTCCCTGGCGGCGCATGGGAGGAGGGCAATTCGTGTGCATCTCGGTAGTAACGCCTTCGCAGGACTAAAGCGTTTAAGGGAAGCCATAATTGAAGCGTTGAATTATTGACGAGCGAGAAAAGCGTTTCACAGGAGCGATCACCGTTATGACTGATACAAACCCAGCAAAAATCGGTCTCATCGGCCTCGGGGTCATGGGGCAAAACCTCGCTCTTAACATCGAGCGCAATCACTATCCAATTGCCGTCTTTAATCGTGAGCCTACAGCGGCCGCCGCTTTTGCCTCACGCCATCCCGACAAACAGATCATCCCAACGAAGTCGCCAGAAGAGTTTGTCAGGTCGCTCGAGCGACCGCGCAAGATAATTCTGCTGGTCAAAGCCGGCGATCCCGTCGATTGGACCATCAACCTTATCAAACCGTTTCTCGAAAAAGGCGACATCATCATTGATGGCGGAAATTCTTATTTCAAAGACACCGAACGCCGCGAAAGGGAATTGAAGACCGAAGGACTTTATATGATTGGCTCCGGCACGTCGGGCGGTGAAAAAGGAGCACTCTGGGGGCCGAGCCTAATGCCGGGCGGGGATCGACAGGCTTATGAAGAGATCAGACCCATCTGGGAAGCTATTGCCGCCAAAGTCGAAGACGGTCCCTGTGTGACATATATCGGGCCTGGCGGATCAGGTCACTATGTCAAGATGGTCCACAACGGAATTGAGTATGGCGACATGCAGCTCATCGCTGAGGCCTACGACCTGTTGCGAAAGATCTTGCGACTTGATGCCACACAGATGGCGCAGATCTTCGAGCAGTGGAACCAGGGCGAGCTTGAGTCGTATCTAATTGAAATTACGGCGAAAATACTGCGTGTTCGAGACCCGGAGACTGGTAAGCCGTTAGTCGATTTGGTTGCGGACAAGGCCGGCCAAAAAGGCACCGGGAAATGGACCAGCCAGGTGGCTCAAGATCTGGGAATAGCAATACCTACAATCGAGGCTGCCCTTACCGCTCGAAACATTTCGGCGCGCAAGGAAGAACGTGTTGTAGCAAGTAAACTCATCGGCGCGCCATCGGCGGAGGTCTCCACGGGAGACCAGCGTGATCTGATCGAAGCGGTTCGGGAGGCCCTTTATGCCTCGAAGATCTGTTCGTATGCACAGGGAATGAGCTTGATTCGAGCGGGGTCGGACGAGTGGAAGTGGAATATCAATCTCAGCGAAGTTGCGCGCATCTGGCAGGGTGGCTGCATCATTCGTGCGCGATTCTTGCGACGAATCAAAGAGGCCTACGCGCGCCGCGCAGATCTACCGAACCTGATGCTCGACGATGAGTTCCGACAAAGACTGGATCAGGCGCAGGCAAACTGGCGGCTCGTAGTCGCCATGGCGATGCGGCAGGGCGTGCCTGTATTTGCCATGGCTTCCAGCCTTAGCTACTTTGACCTGTACCGCACAGCGAACCTTCCGCTCAATCTGACGCAGGCGCAACGTGACTTTTTTGGGTCACATACTTACGAACGATCCGACAAGCCGGAACTTGGGTTCGTGCATACGGAATGGGAAGAACTGCTGGAGGAGGAGGGTAAGTAGGCGGTGGCGTGAACGACGTTATTTTCCATTTTCCATTTTCCATTGACCATATATCATTTGTGTCAAAACGCATGTGGTTGAATTGAACAAGTTGGGAAGGGGGCAAGCGGAGATTCAGGCTTGTGGCGGTAGTGAATTCCAGCGCGCCCCCCGCTTGTGTACAGCCAATCGACTTATCGGGATATTAAGGGTGAACTTTGAATTCTGGGTTGCTGCTAGCGGAGCGTAGCGGGGGCGCGCTCGGCATCACTTTGGTTGGAGACCTCTTTGTCGCTTGCCCCCTTCCCAACTTGTTCAATTCAACCACATGCGTTTTGACACAAATGATATATGGCCGATTATGGCCGATGGAAAATGGAAAAAGGTTTTTTGGCTGACAGTTTCATGAGTGCCGCGCCCGAGCAATGACAATTCACATTCTCGACGATCCCGAACAGGTTGCTCACGCTGCTGCGGAAAGGTTTGTTGGTGCGGCGAACGCCGCAATCGAGACTAGAGGGCACTTCAGCGTTGCTCTATCCGGCGGTTCAACTCCAAAACATGTCTACGAACTGCTCGCAAGGGACGATTATCGAAATCGCATCACCTGGTCCAGGACTCACATATTCTTCGGCGACGAACGCTGTGTGCCCGCCAATGACCCCGAAAGCAACTATCGTATGGTATTCGAGTCACTGATTTCTCACGTGTCGATTCCAATTGAGAATGTTCATCCCCTGCAGGGGTCCGGCGATCCTGACGTGAACGCGCGCGCTTATGAACAGGAACTCAGGACCTTCTTCCAGAATGTCGCCTGGCCTCGAATCGATCTGGTCTTCCTTGGTCTCGGAGATGATGGCCACACTGCTTCACTTTTTCCGGGTACTTCCGCTCTTAAAGAAAACAAAGCGTGGGTGGTTGCCAACTGGGTCGAGAAGCTCAACAGTTTTCGCCTAACGCTAACTGTTCCAGCAATCAATCATGCCATTGAGATCAAGTTTCTCGTCACGGGAAGCGGCAAAGCAAAGGCTTTGGCTGCCGTCTTGCAAGGACCAAGTAAGCCCGAGGAGTTGCCGGCCCAGTTGATCCAGCCGGTGGACGGTTCATTAGAGTGGCTGGTCGATAAGGAGGCCGCAGCTAACCTCGATGCTCACTAAGGAACATCAGCGACTACGAGACAATTCAGATTCAATCAAGCCCTGGAGATTATGGGGCCCTTATCTTTCTGAGCGTTCGTGGGCCACGGTGCGCGAGGACTATAGTACCGATGGTAACGCCTGGAGTTATTTCCCTCATGATCTGGCTCGCTCGAAGGCATACCGCTGGGGAGAGGACGGGCTGGCTGGGATTTGCGATCGGTATCAGATTCTCTGCTTTGCCATAGCGCTCTGGAATGGACGCGACCCAATCCTGAAAGAACGACTCTTCGGGCTGGTGCCAAGCGAGGGGAACCACGGCGAAGACGTAAAGGAATACTACTTTTATCTCGATGCGACTCCCACGCATTCGTACCTGAAATACCTCTACAAGTATCCGCAGGCGGAATTTCCGTATACCGCGCTAATTGAAGAGAACCAACGGCGGCGAGGACAGCACCAACCCGAGTTTGAATTGCTCGACACTGGGGTCTTCGCTGCTGATCGCTACTTCGATGTTTTCGTCGAATTCGCAAAAGCCAACCCGGAAGATATTTGCATTCGCATTGAAGTCATAAACCGCGGCCACGAGGCCGCCCCGATATATGTCCTTCCGCATCTTTGGTTTCGCAACACCTGGAGTTGGGATGTAGAACCAAAAGCTGAGCCGCAGATTCGGGTCGGTCCTGCCGGCGACGGCTTTGTGAGCCTTGAAGCCTCTGACTTATCGGCTGAGCCCCTATCAAATCTCAAGTTCAATTATTTCGTGGGTAAGCGGTATCTCTATGCTGAGGTGGGCGGCGATTTGCTCTTCACTGATAATGAAACCAACGCACAACGTGTTTGGGGCCCATGGGCGCACAACCGAAGTCCATATTTAAAGGACGCATTTCATCGTTACGTCATTAACGGCGAGGCCAGCACAAACCTGGACCAGACAGGAACGAAGGCCTGCATCAACTACGCAAACCGTCTGGTACCGCCAGGAGGTTCGGTTGTTATTCGTTTGCGACTCTCGGACACAGAACTTGCCGACCCATTGGGCGAAGTTGACCAGGTCGTCGAAAAGCGGCACGCCGAAGCTGACGAATTCTATGATGCTATTCACTCACCGAACGCAACTGCTGATGAACGGATGATTCAACGGCAAGCGCTAGCAGGTCTTATCTGGAACAAGCAAAGCTACTTTTACGATGTCCACCTCTGGCGAGATGGAGACAATCCCACCTGCCGTCCTCAGCGCAATCATGGTCGCAACGCAAAGTGGTTGCACTTGAACTCGATGCGTGTGCTGAGCATGCCCGACAAATGGGAGTATCCGTGGTTTGCTGCCTGGGATCTTGCCTTTCAATGTGTGCCCTTCGCACTCGTGGATCCCGAGTTTGCGAAGGAACAACTCTGGTATCTGTTATTTGAGCAGTTTCAGCATCCGAATGGCCAGATTCCTGCCTATGAGTGGGAGTTTTCAGATCTCAATCCGCCAGTGCACGCATGGGCGGTCTGGCGGATCTACAACATGGACCGTATTCGCTCGGGGAAAGCCGACCGGCAGTTTTTGGAGAAATGTTTTCACAAGCTCCTGCTTAATTTCACCTGGTGGATCAACAAGGTCGATAACGAAGGCAACAACATTTTCGAAGGTGGATTTCTCGGTCTGGACAATATCACCGTGTTGGACCGAAGCCACGAACTGCCAAACGGAGCGACATTGGATCAGTCGGACGCCACCGGCTGGATGGGAATGTTTTGCCTGAACTTAATGCGCATTGCGCTCGAATTGGCCCAGGAAAACATAGCTTATGAGGCCCTGGCCACAAAGTTCTTCCAGCACTACATCTATGTCGGTGCGGCTATGAAGCAGATGGGCAGCCAAAACGTTGAACTGTGGGACGAGCTTGATGGTTTCTTCTATGACGTGTTGCGATATCCCAATGGTGACAGTCACAGGTTTCGCGTGCGCTCTTTAGTTGGTCTCATTCCGTTATATGCGATCGAACAGTTGGACGAACGCACCCTCGAACGCTACCCGGGATTTCTTACAAACTTGCACTGGTTTCTACGCAACCGTCAGGACCTTGTCCAGAACTGTCTTACGACCATCGAACGCGATGGCCGAAAGATCCATGTGCTGGCGATTCTGAATGAGAAACAGATGCGACGCTTGCTCGACAAGGTTTGGGACCCGGCTGAGTTTCGTTCCGAGTTTGGTTTGCGCAGTTTGTCTAAGTACCACCAGGAACACCCTTTTGTTTTTGGCGAACGCACGGTGGGCTATGAACCCGCGGAATCAGCCGAGATGCTTAAAGGTGGGAATTCCAACTGGCGCGGCCCGGTCTGGTTTCCCACGACGTTCATGATGATCGAGTCTTTGCGAAAACTCGGCACCGCATATGGACCATTGTTGGAGATAGACAACCCGGTGGAAACAGAGCCTCCAATCACACTTTATGATATGGCGCGAGGTTTTGCGGATCGTCTAATAAATCTATACAAGCGCGATCAGACGGGCAATCGTCCGGTCTATGGAGAAGGTGGGAAGTTTCAAACTGATCCAAACTGGCGAGATCTTATATTGTTCTATGAATTTTTCCACGGCGATACTGGGGTTGGATTGGGTGCCTCTCACCAAACAGGTTGGACGGCACTAATTGCCTCATTAATCGACGAGTGGCGGCAATAACATATTCGAACATGTTTCCTTCTGCTTAAATCTCAGTAGCAACCACGGTGCCAGTCAGCAGTTATCGAATCGCGCCGTTTTTAAGAAACCTTAGCAGGGAGTGTTCCGCCGGATGGAGTTTGTATCCACGATACGCGATTAGTTCCTGATGAGTATTAAAGTATCGGCCGATGATTTTCTTGGGAAAGTAATTAATGACTGCCGGGCAGATGTATGAGCTCCGACATACTGCGGGAGTGTTGCCCAGGACTTCGGACGTTTCTCTAATGGCATCGACGACCTTTCGCTTCAGAAGCGCTCGACTATCGATTGCCTCGGCAGCCGCCCTGGCCAGAGCACAGGCACAGACAAGGGTGCCGGCCCAGGTTCGAAAATCCTTGGCGCTAAAGGTTTCGCCCATGACTTCCTTGATGTACTCGTTAATGTGCCTACTTTTAATATCGACAAACTCGCCATTACCATTTTGATACTTAAATACTTCGGCGCCAGGAACCTTCAATAAGGCTTTCACAACCTTTGCTACGCGCGCATCCTTGAGCTCCCGATGTTGAGGGACTCGCGACTTACCGGTGAAATCAAATTGCACCAGGTCGCCTTTCACCTTTACATGCTTCGGGCGAAGAGTTGCGATGCCGTAGCTTCCATTCTCGTTAGCGTAAACTTCGCTGCCCGGCCGCATAAAACAAGTTGAGAGAATTCTCAGGATACAGGCCATCACTTTATTTCGACTCAGCACGGGGTCCTTGATATGGCGGTTTATGGTAGTGCGCATTTGCGGTAACGCTTCAGCAAATCTAATGATCCTTTTGAACTTCTGCAGCTCACGTTGTTTGACGAAACTCTCGTGATAGAGGTACTGCCAGCGACCGGCAGCATCGTTGCCAATAACTTGAAGACGTCCATTTGCGGCGCTGTTAATCGCTACGCGAGTCCAGGCAGGCGGAATTCTTAACTTTCGAATGCGCTCAAGGTCGGCTGGGCTGGCCCGTCTCCCGTCGGCGTGCTTGTAATGGAAGCCGGTACGTGGCGTTCCTGATCGTCTTATCCCGGTCCTTTGCAAACGCTCGATATTTGTCATTACGTCATCAGTGCTCGGAATGAAAATTGTATTCCGCTGGGATCGGAAGAGGATCCGTTTTCAAAACGGACGGTCGGATTCGAGTTTTCCACGAGAGGAAGTAATGAGTATCAAACAAGATGGGTCCCAAGGCGGTTACGACAATGGCCATTCTGGTGTGAACATCACCTGTTCGTGGTGTGGCGCGACGATTAGATCCGAAGCCACTCTACGCGCGGAGAAAATGTGTTTGATCTGTCATGCTCGGTTACTTAACGACCACTTTCAAAGAATCCGCAAGCGCGAAGCAAATCGCGCCACTGGCAGCCAATCGAAGTACGTGTGATTGACCGCGCAGTGGCACGGAATGATTACGATTTCCGCTTCTGATCACCTCGATCGCCTTGACCGGCAGAAACCTTTTTCTTTGCAGATTGCCTCCGATCCTGTGCCAGTGAGCGTCCAACATCGTCCGACTCATCGAATCGTCCCTTCGCGGCGCGTCGCACGTATCGCTTGTCAGCGCCGGTATCTATAAGTTCGCGATCGCTCTTCCGTGCCTTTCTCGGCATTTCTTCCTCCTTTTGGCTGTGTAGTCTTCTTGTACACGACGATCTGTCTTTGTTCACTTTGAGAGCACAATCGATCCCAAACAAAGACGTGCCAACCTTGGCCGCAATAACAATGCCAAGTCGCGGTTTGAGTAGATTTCCCTCAATGCAGAACTAATTGCGGAGAATCGGGCAGGATCGGCGCGGTATTTGCTGATTAGGCGACAGAAGAAAGTCATGTACGAAAACAAAAGGGAGAACGTCGTGAGCGAATGCGGTACGGGAATTAGTGAAGCAATCTCACTGGACAATGAAGCGATGGGCGGCATCGAGGCTGCCCAGGCGGAACAGGAGAGCGGTCGGCCGGCGATCTCGCTGGGTCTGTTGAAAGATTCGATTGAGAAAGAACGGGCGAGCTTAGATTTGTTGAGCGAGGGTGTGGAAACGCTGCGCCAATCACTCGAGCATCGACGTCAGGCTCTTGACGAAGAAGCAGAGATATTGGAACAAGTGATAAGAGACTTGACCGAGGAAAGACGCTAACAGCGAAATGCCAGGAGGAGACAAATCAACTGATTAGAAGTAGGTATGGCTGTGCAAGTAGATCGAACTGTTAGCTTGCTTCTCGACGTTGAGGTGGGTCAAACGACGCAAGCTAACAGCTTGCGTTACTTTCAAAGGGGGAATTGAGTTATGGCCGATGGTGATGGTAGTGGAAGTGCCGGCGTAGTTGCCGTGCTGGTGATCTTTGTAATTGTTGTGGTTGCGGCGTTATTTGTGTTTGGCGGGCGCATCTTCAACGGCAACAAGAAGATCGACATAAATATTCAGACGCCGGCGAAGTAATCGCCAGGCCACTGATTTGGAGTGCGCTGGCCTGGCAGCGCTTTGGCCTACACTCGCGATAGTCTCCCAGGCGCGAAATCGCTTCGCCGCCAAAACAGCTTGATTTGCAGTTGAAAGAACAGGCC
>WNFZ01001100.1_pt1 | contig 27999 bp, 31 predicted proteins | sample 5400081 | NCBI WGS metagenome assembly WNFZ01 (sample SAMN13153365, study PRJNA577476) | soil metagenome | isolation source: 80 cm soil or saprolite under grassland replicate 1 | place: USA:California | collected 2016-06-15 | reverse complement strand
TCAGCCCATTCGGAAACTTGCCGTTGACCAACACACCATCCGGATTGTCCAGCTTGTCGTCAAGGCCACCAACACTCACCCTTAAAGAAACTGCACCACCAAATGTCCGACATGCTTCAGCTTGTCGTAATGATTCCCAAAACTCAAGCTACCGTAAATGCGACAGCCGCGTGTCCGACATGCTTCAGCTTGTCGCAATGATTCCCAAAACTCAAGCTACCGTAAATGCGACAGCCGCGTGTCCGACATGCTTCAGTTTGTCGCCGAGATCATGGACACTCAAGCGATAATACTACCCGTAACGTCGCAGATTGAGCCTTGCCAATCCCGAGTGAAGCATGTCGGACATTCGGATGTCGCATTTATGGTAGCTGGAGTGTTGCTAATCTCGGCGTCCCATGCGAAATCTCTCGATCCATTCCCTGCGGCAATAGTTCCATCGATAATCTTCCCCATTCTGCACCACACCGATTTTTACTGGATTGTTCAAAACGTAACGAATTGTCTTATGGAATTTCCCGTTGCGGATCACATGGTCGAAACTCTCGTGTTCCCAAAAAGGGCCTGATCGACCCAATATCAGGTTACATTCTCTCGCACTGCGACCCTTTAGTGTGTGCATTATCTTAGACAACGCTGGTATTCGAGCTAAACTATCGTCCTGAGACCGGAGAATCTCCTCCATTAGTTCGCTGCTGACCAGCGGCCGAAAGACGGTATGCACGTGGTTTGACATGACGGAGAAGGCGTCTAATCGATAGGCATCACCATCGAGCTGATGAAGATTCTCTGCCACTTTATCGGCGACTCTGTCATCACGCATCCATGCCGGACCAACAGCTTCCCGATGCAGAATATCCTCACACTTTAAGAACCATTCACGATTCAGTTGCTCAAGTTGTGTAAGCCAACTTGCGTGTTCGGCCGACTGGGCCTCCGCCAAGATCCGTTCGACTCGTCTTAGCTGATCCTTCAGCCAGTCGCGCTTAGCCTTGTAGTAGCGAACTGTCGATTTTGGAATTGAGTCGGCAAGTCGAAAGGTAACGAATAGCGTTCCCTGCAACGGCTGGAAGTGAGGGCGTTTGCGTATTGTGAGTTCGTGGTAGTTGAGGCGTCCCACGTGAAACCCTCTCTGAGGATTTAACTGAATTAAGGCTATGCCATTGTATACTCAAGCTATCAGAAACGCACAATCAAATGTCGGACATGTGGTTTCGCGTTTTTCAAGCTTGCGCAGTTGCGAATGTTGACGACAAGCTGAAGCATGTCGGACATGTGTGTTTCGTGTTTTTTCACGCTTGCGTAGTTGCGAATGTTGACGACAAGCTGAAGCATGTCGGACATGTGGTTTCGTGTTTTTTCAAGCTTGCGTAGTTGCGAATGTTGACGACAAGCTGAAGCATGTCGGACATTTGGTTTCGTGTTTTTTCAAGCTTGCGTAGTTGCGAATGTTGATGACAAGCTGAAGCATGTCGGACATTTAGGATAGGTTGCGGAGAGTATCATGGCCAGCTACGCCCAAAGAGTGGGAGGCGCGCGGTTTCCGAGCGTGTGAGGCGACCGATCCCGATGGTAATGTCATTCAGTTCCGGGAAGATGCGCCCTAGCCATTCGTTGGACGCGGGCGGCGGAAACAGGCCTCTCTTCACCTGTCGCATTCTCTCAATTTCAATTATGATTCGCCACGTTCATTCAATCACGTGGAGCTAATAAGATGAGCGACCGCAAATACCGTCAGCGCGGCTATATGGAAAGCGATCGCGAGTCGCAGCGACCAAAGCCGCAATCAAAGCCGCAATCAAAGCCTCAGGATCGTGAAGGACCCCGCTCGCCAAGAATGATGGCATTTGCCGAGACGTTGAAGTGCGCCGCGTGCGGAGCAAAGGCTCCGCCGAACATCAACGTCGACAGCTCTTGCCCAAACTGCAACGCGTAAACCGATCCCCGCACGGATAGTGAACAAACAAGCGCGCAACACCTGCGAACTGTTCGCGGCTCGAATTGTAGTCGAGCGCCAAACTTCGTCAGGCCCTCCGACGGATGCTCGTCAGGCGTTCGCAAAACTATTTAAAAAGTGAAATGTTTCGGATGTTGCTGCGTCTGATGTGGGTTTGGTGACTGCAGGCCCGCGAACAAACGGTAACCGAGCGCAATTGTAGGGGTGGCCCTCCGTAGCCACCTATGACTAACACCAAAGGTGTTCGCCAATTCCAGCCCAGGGTTGAGCTTTGGCAACCCTGGGAAAAGAGGTTCACCATTTAATAAAAGACGCAACCCTGAAGGGGTTGCGTCGCCATTAATCGCAGAACTGTCGCAACTCCTTCAGAGTTGCGACGAAATAGATGGGCGCCTTTATCCCCAGGGTTTCAAGGCAAACCCCTGGGCTGAAATTGGCCAATGCTTTCAGCGTACTGAATGCTTGTTAGTCCGACGCACCTCATGCTTGTTAGTCCGACGCCCTTCACACCTGGATGACCACCTTCCCTCGGGCGTGACCTTCTTCCAGATAACGCAGGCTAAAAGTTAGCATGAAAAATCAACGAGCTGTTTTACGAATAATTGTGTTGAGCTTACTCCTTGTGCACGCTGCCACGATTGTGAGGCCGGCTCAGATGCCAGTGAGCAAACCGGGAGCCGCTGACGAGCCGTCGCCGCGAGCCGACCGTAACTCAATGCTTGCGCACTCAGAATTGGTCCAGAAGGCGAAGCAGGGCCGGATTGATGTTTATTTCGAAGGCGACTCAATCACGAGACGTTGGGGTACCAGCGACGAACAATACAAACACTTTCTGGCGAACTGGCAGAAGAATTTTTTCGGCTGGAATGCCGCCAATTTCGGCTGGGGCGGCGATACGACCCAGAACATACTGTGGCGTCTTAACAACGGAGAGTTGGATAACGTAAACCCTAGAATTATTGTCTTGCTCGCCGGCACCAATAACGTCGGAAACAACTCTACGCAAGGCAACGACGATCCAAGGATCAAAGACATTACACGCGGGATCAAAGCCATTCTCGATGTCTGCCGCCGAAAGGCACCGAGCGCCACGATTGTGTTGATGGGGATCTTCCCACGCAACGACAACATGTTGGTAATGCCTATCATCAACGAGATCAACCAACGGATAGCGAAATTTGCAGACGGGAAAAAGATTAGATATCTGAATATCAACGACAAGCTTGCCGACAGCGACGGCAGGTTTTTCGAAAGAATGGCGAACAAAGACGAGTTACACCTCGACGTCAAAGGGTATCAGGTGTGGGCCGACGCTCTAAAGCCTGTCTTCACTGAATTGCTCGGGCCTCCGGCGAAAGAAGATCACGCACCACCACCCACTGGAGACCCTAGTGTAAAGAATCGTTCTACCGGTCAGGACTATGGGCCTCCTAACATAAACAAACTGAACCAACACGCCGTTGCACTGATTACGACGGTTGCAATCCTCGCAAGCTGCTTCACGCGAAATGCCGGCGCCCAACAATCTCGTCCTCCCTACCTGCGTAAACACGGTTTGGCTACATAGCTCGTTGTAGACGATAAGCCGTTTCTTGTGCTTGCAGGCGAATTGGGAAACTCGTCGTCATCGAGTGTCGAATACATGCGACCGATCTGGCCGAAACTTGCTTCACTAAATCTCAATACCGTTCTGATGCCAGTGTATTGGGAATTGATAGAACCCACCGAAGGGAAGTACGACTTTACTCTGGTTGATGGACTGATCCAGGACGCACGCAAACACAACCTGCATCTTGTTCCCTTATGGTTTGCGTCATGGAAGAACAGCATGTCGTGTTATGCACCAGCCTGGGTAAAGAGAAACCAAGAACGTTTCCCGCGCTCGCAAGACAAAGCTGGCGCCGGCATGGAGATACTTTCTCCCTTCAGCAAAGAAAATCTCGAAGCCGACGCACGCGCATTTGCGGCTTTCATGCGTCATTTACGCGAAGTAGACACAAACGAACACACGGTCATCATGGTGCAGGTGGAAAATGAAATCGGCTCGCACCCATGGCGGCGTCGATATTGTCGTGAACAATGCGAGTGGTCGGCTTCAGTCTCCTGCGTCTCGATCTCAAAACCCATGCGAAGGTGGAAAGCGATGGAAGCTTTGTTCACGGGAGACGTAATGCAGCGAACCGTATTGCGTCCATTCTTACGCGCGGCGTCGAAGAACCGTTCGTACAGCTTTCGTCCGAGCCCTCCTTTTCGCCGCTCAGGATGTACGCCGACAAAGTGTATGTAAGCCTCATCAATAAAGGTTTGGGATAGAAATCCCACGAGAAATCCGATCAGCCTTCCTTCTTCCTCCGCCACAAAACTCGTCTCGCGGAAGTGGATGAAAAAGAGCTTGTGAAGGGCACCGCTTGCTTGACGCCCGCCCCACCAATCATCAAGGACTGCGATGATCGGTTGATGGTCTTCAAGCTCGGCGTGGCGGATTGATATCTCGTGCATGGGCAACGATCCTTAGCTTCGTTTTTAAATGAGTATTCATGCCTCGCTTCTCATCTCGCCGGGAATAGGCTATTCATTTCCTTGTAGGTCATGACGTCTTGGGTAAAACTTGAGTACGTGCCCTGATCGAGCAGCTCTCGACCAATTCGATGAGCCAAAGTCGCACACGCTCGCGCCGGGCCTGAGCCCATGCTAACGCGCGCGACTCCGATCTTTTCCAGTACTTCCGTTGGCGGCGTATTTGCCACGGCCAGAATGTTGATCGGCCCGGGAATATTCTTAACGAGGCTGCCGATTACTCGTTCGTCTGCGACTCCTGGGATAAAGATACAATCAGCGCCCGCCGCCTTATAGGCACGAGCGCGGTCAACGGTATTGCGAAAGCGCGCTTCTGGTTCAACCACTCCGAGCAGGTAAACGTCGATGCGCGCGTTAATGAAAAGGTTGACGCCCAGTGACAAAGCGGCATCACGAACAGTCCGTAGTTTCTCAGTCTGCAGATCGATATCAATGAGTTCGTCCGATGCTGAGGAGTCTTCCAAGTTGATTCCTACTACGCCTAAACGAATAACTGACGCAATAATGCGCGATAGCTCTTCCATTTCATTCGTGTAACCCGCTTCAATATCCGCCGTCACTGGAAGCTCAACGGCCTTGACGATGCGCTTGATCATGAAAAGCATCTCATCCAGGGGAATGTTTTCTCCGTCTGCATATCCCAAGCAATTCGCGATGCCGGAACTCGTTGTGGCAATCGCTGGAAAGCCCAGCGCGGAAAAGATCTTTGCACTGGCGACATCCCACGCGTTGGGTAATAACAGGATTGAAGGCCCTTGATGCAACCGGCGAAACAGTGATGTCTTCGCCTCATATGCATTACTCATACTCCCTCCCTTATCTGAATTTTTACCGTCAAACCGGTGTCCGTGGTCCAAGGTAATGTTCATACTCGGCTATTACCTGCTGCAGCCCAATTCGGTAGTTAGGAAATTTAGGTTCCCATTGAAGTTCGCGCTTTGCTTTCTGGTTACTGATTCGCAAGCGAGTAGAGGAGAAGACTGCTACATAGGGCATGAGCAATCGCAATAGCCAGAGTGGAATAGAAAATGGACACTTCGCACCAGCGACTCTCGCCGCATAGGTCATAAAGTCATTCAGGCTGACGGGATCGTCGTCCACAATGTTGTAGACTTGCCCCCGGAGGCCACGCTCCAGCGCGGCAATGGTTCCGCTGACCACATCGCTCGCATGAACCCATGAACAGATGCCATTAGCGCCGGAGACAGTTGGCAACAGTCGCTTCTTAAGCATGTGAAGCATGCGTTCCGTAATTGGGTCCGAACCGTAGACAAGTCCGAAACGCAAGGGGATCGCTTCAATTAGGCCTTGCTTATTCGCTGCCAGAAATTGATCTTCAAGCGAGCGAATGGCATCAACAATTTCCTGCAACGAAGCCTTCGCCTCGCGCGTTTGGAGCGTATCATCTTCTGTCTTTTCCGCATCGCCATGATCACCAAATCCGTAGACGAAGATCATGGATTCACCCACAATTCGTTTGGCTCCGGCTGCGATTGCCGCTCTCAACAGGTTGGCAGTTCCCTTAACGCGAAGTTCATTCGTCGCCTTCATGTGCGAAACTCGTGTTGGGCCATTCTTGGGAATAGCTGTCAGTAGGTCTACTACCCAGTCTGGCTCGACTGATCGCAGAACCTGTTCCAAAGCGCTTGCATTCAGAACGTCAGCGACGGCAACCCCTGCTCGTGCCTGCTCCAACACCTTCCCTTTTTCAGGAGATCGAGCGAGTCCGATGACCTCGTGATTCTCAGCGACCAAAGCGCGCGCCAAAGGCATTCCCAGTGCGCCAGTCGCGCCAGCAATAAAGATTTTCATTTCCGATTCGCAATTGTTCGTATGAATGAATCGAGAGACTCACCCACCATACGTGGGACCTGGCGGTCCCCAAAGGCCAAAACGATCAGACACCGCTGTTAGGAAGCCCCCGGCGAGTGTGAGACGCAAGAATATAGCGGCGCACCTGGTAAGTCGTAATTCATAGTTGTTCGTCATCTCAGGTGTTCGCGCGTCATTAGAAACCCATCGCAAATATTCAGAGTCGTTACTGACTTCATTCAACCCATTGGCGCATACCATGGCCCATCAGAAACCATGGCCTTCGACAAGAAACTAAGCACCCCAGCGGTATCGAAGTAGAACATCTGGGCGCGGGCGAGCTTCCCATCGCGGAGCTGATAGAGTGCCAATACTGGAGTATCAATTCGATCTCCCACAGGGCTCAATCCTCTCTGACGCCAGAGTATTACGACCTCCGCTTCGCCAGCTGCCACTACGCGTGGATCCATCCGTCGCTCAGCCGTAGTCGGTTGCAGACTATCCCACGTGCCCTGCCAAGTCGGACGCTCGACCTGCAGACCACGTGAAGTTCCACCGTACGGCAACGATGGCGGCCAGTGAAATTCGACGTCGGTATGAAAGAGGTCGACCACTGGTTGGAGATTCGATTGTTGCGGATCACGGTGTTCGATCGCGTCGAAGATCTCGAGCATCACTTCCACATTACTCTCCTTCGTACCCATGATTGACTCCTTTACTTTCCCGTCGAGCTTAGGCGGATGGGGGTCCTGATGGAAGGTCCATTTTGAGGATATTAGATGTACCATTTAGCAATGACTAAAAAGACTTCATCCTTCGATCTCGTTGTTCGGGAACGCCAGCCAGGAACGGTCTTATTTCAGTGGGTATATAACGAAGTTCGCTCTGCCATTTTGGACGGGCGTCTAGGGCGTGGCATGCGGCTTCCTTCCACTCGAGAACTCGCGCGAATTTACGCGGTTTCCCGGGGCACCGTGGTCACCGCGTTCGAGCAGTTGCATGCGGAGGGTTACTTGGAGGGCAACGTAGGCGCAGGAACTTATGTGAACACTCTACTTCCCGAGGACTTCCTTCAGGCAAAACGCGATGCCGGCCCAGTCGATGAAGCTAAGAAATTGCCACCATCGCTCTCACAATATGCCCAACGTCTCGGAGATGCGGCTGATGCAAGAAGTCAGCCGGCTCGCGCATTCCGTGCGGCTGAACCAGCTTTGGATGAATTTCCTATCACTCTGTGGTCGCAGATTGCTTCGCGGCGTCTGCGCGGAGCCACGCGAGCTCTTTTGGCCGACGTGGATCCTCGGGGATACCGGCCTTTGCGGGAAGCCATTTCCGATTATCTTGGGACCGCGCGTGGCGTGAGATGCACAACCGACCAGGTCATCATTGTCGCGGGCATCCAGCAGGGGCTGGACCTAACGGCGCATTTGTTGCTCGATCCCGGCGATCCAGTATGGGTGGAAGATCCTTGCTTCTTCCTTGTAACGGCCATGCTCAAAGCGTTCGCCGCGAAAATAATTCCCGTTCCAGTTGACATGAACGGCCTCAACGTCGATGAGGGCCAACGGCGGTGCGACCGAGCCAAACTCGCTTATGTCACTCCTGCCCACCAGTTTCCCTTAGGAGTAACAATGACTCTTGACCGACGTCTGGCGCTCATGGAATGGGCACGACGTACAGGAGGATTGATCTTTGAAGACGATTATGACAGCGAATACCGCTACTCTGGCCGTCCAATTCCCGCTCTTCAGGGTCTGGATCAGAGTGACTCGGTGATATTCGCAGGTAGCTTCAGTAAGGTGCTCTTTCCAAGTTTGCGCCTGGGGTATCTCGTCGTGCCAGCCGGGCTGATCGACAAGTTCGCCGCGGCGAGGTACATCATGGACCGCCACTCTGCGGTCATCGATCAAGCGATCCTCTGCGATTTCATAACGGAGGGACATTTTGGACGGCACATTCGTCGTATGCGGGAACTTTATGCCAGCCGCCTGGCGGTGCTTCGTGAGTCTGTTCAACGAAAGTTGGGGGAGCTTCTCACGATACCGGAAACCGAGGCTGGGGTGAATACTGTAGGATGGCTGGCAAATGGATTAAATGCCGAAGCTGTTGCGCAAGCTGCGGCTGAATGCAATGTCGAAGTCATCCCCATCAACCGATTCGCCTTGGAGGAACAAACACCTGAAGGTCTCTTGCTGGGATTCGGGGCTGTGGATGATCGTGAATTGCTTCGAGGCGTGGAAGCCTTGACAGCCGCTCTTGAAAGGTGCGCCCGGAAACGGCATCGTGCTGTGGGAATCGCTGGAGTCTAACCGCTTGCGATGAGTCCAGCTGCCTCAACTCGGACTATTAGTAGCCGTGACGGGGAGCGGCTACCAGAGATGATTGCGGAGACACTGGGGAGTTCGAGAGAGTCATGAGTTCCGTCATTCATTCTTTACCACCTGATACTAGTTTGCCGGCTGAGATTGACGACGCTTCGGCCTGGTACGGTACGGATCTTAAGGAACGCACTGACTGGATCGAACGCCTATCCGAAGCCGAGATTGCCGAAGTGGAAAGCGCGGCCAATGAATTAGAAAAATCATCCGTTGACCTCACGTCGATCAATATCGAGGACGTCCTGCTTCCTACACTGGGCCCGCGCCTTCAGAAGTTACTGGAAGAGGTGCTAAGTGGCCGCGGCTTCGTGCTGATAAAGGCCCTGCCGGTCGAGCGTTGGACCAAACGCGAAGCGGCAATTGCGTTTCTCGCTATTGGGGTTCACCTTGGCCGCCTGCGGATGCAAAACGCCGAAGGGCACTTGCTTGGGCATGTTAAGGACCTTGGACGCTCGAGCATGGATCCCAACGCGCGGATTTACCAGACCCGTGAACGCCAAACCCACCACACCGACTCCTGTGACGTCGTGGGGCTGTTGTGTCTGAGGTCTGCGAAATCGGGTGGCTTGTCAAACCTGGTATCGTCCACCGCGATCTTCAATGAGATGCGCCGCCGCAGGCCGGACCTCCTCAGAGTTTTGCTCGATCCGATTGAAACGGACCGACGTGGTGAAGTTCCTGAAGGCCGCAAACCCTATTTCTCCATTCCGGTCTTCAACTGGCATGAGGGCCTGCTTTCGGCGATTTACCAGAGGCAATACATCGAGTCGGCCCGACGCTTTCCCGGGGTCGCGCCGCTCAGCCCCCGTCAGATCCAGGCACTGGATCTGTTCGACGGACTGGCGAACGACCCGGTCCTGAACTTGATGATGGAGCTTCAACCCGGCGATATGCAGTTCGTGCACAATCACACCATTTTGCACGATCGAACCGCGTTCGAGGATTTCCCGGAACCTGAGCGCAAACGCCACCTGTTGCGACTGTGGGTGGCCCCGCCGAACGCGCGTCCTCTGCCTGAAGTTTACGCGGAGCGGTTCGGTTCGATTACGCCAGGAGATCGAGGAGGCATCGCGGTAGAAGGGTCGAGGGCGACTATACTGTTTGACCCACCGTTTGACGCCACCCCTGGCACCAGCACATTCTCAGATTAAGCGATGTACATTTGTGTTTTGATTCATACTCTAGGACCCGACCGCTCGCTATTGCCGCGCCCGCGAAGTTGTAACCAATCCCCAAACCAGCACGGCAACAATGACGATGTGGTAAGCGATATCGGGAATTGTTCGGGGGCCGATGCCAATCACGATTGTGAAGATACCGACTAGAGTTCCGACCAGCGCGAATCCCTGAACTGTCAAACCGATTCCACGCGTCCATTGAGGCCAAATCAGAGTGTGAATTAACCCGACTAGGAGCACGAGAGAGATCACGCTCTCGGCAGTGCCGGCTTTCTGGTGTTCGTAGCCGTGGACCAACACGCCGAAGTGTGTTAAGGCGGCGGCCATGAAGGCGACGCACTCAAAGAGTACGAAGCCTCGAATCGTTTTCGTCATGATCGAGCGACCGTTTTCGGCATGGCAAATCCGGCGGCGATTAGCCAGATGAATCCCGGAAAGCGCGTAAGCGGCACGAGAAAAAGCGCCTTGGGAACGATCAGGTTAATCCAACTCAATTCGCCACAGATCGCGATTAAGAGTCCCGGAATGACAATCCACTTCGGTAGTAACTTCATGAGTCCAGCAGAAATTGATATGCCTGCGATTAGCAACCCGAACGGCACCGAAAATCCGGTTCCGCCGAGAGCCTGATCCAGCCAATAGAGTGCCTGCACGAGAGTGCGGTCCTGCGCGATTCCCGGGTGCGTCAATTTTCATATTCACTTCATTACTAACGCAGATATTTCACACAGACCCGCACGATTTCAAACGAGGGAATCGGGAAAATGGGGAACGGAACCGTTGGAGGGAATGAAATAGAAGTATACACCAAACGCGAGCCTGTTCTTAAACCGCGCATCACGCTGGTCCAATCAGTGTCGAAGCTATGCCTAATGTTCCATCGACGACCTCCACAAAGTTTCTTTCCTCACGAATTATGAACCGCTTTGTCTGTGCCGTGGTGAAGTTTTCAATTGCTTCACGATCTGATCTCAAGCGCGTTCGGTAAGCCTCATACGAGGCAAGACTATCGAACCCGATCAGGCCCCAGGCCACGTCATTGGTACCTTCATGCGGCAAAAAGTATCCGACCAGGTCTCCTCCGCATCGAGGAATGATCCCTCCCCATTTCTGAGCGTATTTCTTGAACGCGTCGCGCTGGAACGGATCGATTTGATAGCGGATGATACAAACGATGGTCATCAATACTCCTTCGATCGGATCCTAACCGTCAGGAATTCACGACGTACGTCAGCGATATTTCCAAATCCGAGTCGTTTAGAATCTAGCAGGATCTAAACAATAACAATTCGTTTGTCATCAAAGTGTGAGTGTCGAAGATGGGTTAATACTGAAGAATGGCTCAAAGAATGAATGACGCAAACTACGATCCGGATCTCGCTGTCTCCAAAATTGCCGCGGCTATCGGCGAGCCAGCCCGAGTGCGCATCCTTTACTGCCTGCTGGACGGCCATGCGCGGACAAGTACTGAGCTTGCAGTGGTGGCTGACGTTACGCCGTCGACCACCAGCGTGCATCTGAATCGACTCAAGTCAGAGCGTCTGGTCAAAATGCTCGCGCAGGGAAAGCATCGCTATTACAGTTTGCATGGCCCCGACGTTGCCGCCGCGCTGGAAGCGCTAAGCATCATTGCCGGCGGCTCATGCGAAAGGTTCGTGGCAAATACCCCAAGTCGCCTCGTCCTTGCGCGGACTTGTTACGATCACATCGCCGGCAAGTTGGGTGTGTTGCTTCACAGCCGTTTTAAGTCAATGGGATGGCTGTCAATTAGTTCGCGCAAAGGGAATTCCTGCGACCTCAGTATCGATGGAGTGAAGGGGCTCGGGTCGCTGGGAATTGATCTTGAGGAAACGCGGGCCGCGCGTCGAAGATTTGCGTATGAATGTTTGGACTGGAGTGAGCGACAGCCTCATCTGGCAGGAGCGTTGGGCGCCGCCCTCTTAAGAATTGCGCGAAAAAGAAAATGGGTGCTTGAGGACCTCGACAGCAGGGCCTTGAGCATCACCAGCCACGGGCGCCGCGAGATCCTCAAACGGTTTGCTATTCAACTGTGAAGGTTCGGCGTCGCGAAATATCTCGCCATCTTCGTGTTATGCGGGAGCTCAAAACTCCGTCAATATCGAACACAATCGCGCGAATCATTCAATCCTTGTCACTTACGCGCCTACACGTTGACGAAGTACTGTTTCAATCTCAGCCACGATGAGGTCCGAACCAAGTTGCCGTGCTGACTGAAGCACCATGCCGTCCGCGTCGACGATCTCAGATGATCCGTAGGACACCAGGCTGTCAGTGCGGCCTGCGACATCGGCACGGATCACGGATACTCTGTTCTCTACTGCCCGAGTAATGTTTGTAGAGTCGGCTACCTCGGTCAATCTCCGTGAACCCAAGAATGGTCGCGACCCATTCGCTCGCAAGGGGCGCCAGCAACGCGTGCAATTGACCATCCTCCACGTTACTAAGAGTCAGATCTCCTGCGACGATTCGGCCTTAGGCATTCTCCACGAGAAAAAAACAGCGCCCAGCCATAACACGCCAGCAGTGAGCCATGCAGTGAAACTGCCTCAGCTTAAAAGGATTGGTCGCCGCCGACGCAGGAGAGGATACAATGCTCGCAGTGTTGTTGATGGCAGCGTGCATCAACATAGTTAGCAAGAGGCTTCCATTGGTCCGCCAGTAGAGCCACGCCATCGGGACGGAAAGCGCCGTCACTGCCAGCAGGTAAACCGGGAAGGCCTGCCCCGCGTTGTCGCTCCGAGGAATGAAGAAGAAAGGCAAGTGCCAGCACGCCCAAATCACTCCTAACACAATGCTCGCTTGCGCGAGTCCGAAATGTTTTATCAATCTTGGAAGCGCATACCCGCGCCAACCGATCTCTTCACCCGCTTGCACGGGTGTCGAGAAGCAATCGCTATCGCCATGATGTACCAGGGAGTTTGACCGAACTTTGGCCCACGCGCCGGTCGCGATACGATGCAGCAGGGCGACGGTGAACTTGACTGCGGCCATGTAGGTAATCGCAAAGACATACCATCGTGCACCCACCTCGCACCGGACGGTCCGGCGAAGCAATGTGAGCGTTTCCTCACGACCGCTGGCTCGCGCGGTAAGCAAAAGGGCTACCAGTGACGGCGCGATAGTACCAAAGAGAAAGAGCAGGACAGCTAATAACGCGAGTTCGGGAGGCGGCGAAGCGCTCCAGTCGGAGATTGCTGCCGCAGCAGTCCAAAAGCTCCAACTCACGATATACACAAGCAAGAAAAACTATTGCAAACCATTCATTTCGGGGTCTCGCACGTGGAATTCCCGAGTGCCCCACGGCGTTTCAGTCACAGTTGTAGCGTCGACCAGTGCGCCGCGTTCCTGGAATTGTTTATAGAGTCCGTCCACATCGGCAACTATGAAACGGTACGTAGGTCGATCGTTGGGATAATCCCATTCCTTTGCGTCGTGCCATTGAAAATGAAGTTCTACGTCATCTCGCCGCATACGCGCGTACTTTGGATCGTGTGGTGCGTCCTGGCCGGCCAAGGCGAAGCCGAGTCTCTCGTAGAAGCGAATGGAGTTGCCCACGTTGCGGGACATTAGAACAGGTTGCACACATTCCAGCCTTGGTTCCATCAGTTTCTCCATGATTTTGTCTGCCAACGTCCGAGTTAAGTGGGCGCGGCGACTACAAGGCATCAGTAATCTTTCACCATGAGTTCAAGATCTCCAGGTCAGCGCGAACTGGCGGTCGCCATTGCAATGTAATGAACAGAAAATGCTGCATATAGAGAAATCTCCAGCCCTCGTGGCGGGCTCCGGCTCAATGGGAAGAAGGCGCGATTTGATCAGGTAAGGATGGCCGTTGTTGCGTAGGCCATATTGCCTTCTGTCCAAAATCTTATGCGTGTCTTCAAAGCGTCTTGCAATGACTCTCTGTTCGGATCAGCCTCGCGCTCTAGCAGAAATAGGACCATCTCTCTTCGACCCCAACGAGCTGCGACGCCCAGCGGTGTCGAACGATATTCTTCGTCAACTGCATTTATATCGGCGTAAGATAGTCGTCACACCCCGTGCCTGAAGCAGGGCGCTGCCGCTCGACTCCGGCGCAGTATTCGGGTTCGCTCCATGCTTAAGCAACAGCTTCGCCATTTCCGGCTGTTTCTGATAAACGGCGATCCATAGCGCCTCTCCAAGCGGCGCTCCTTTCTCCGGCAGACTGGGATTGGCGCTGTGCTCGAGAAGCAGCTTAACCATTTCCAGATCATTACGCCGGGCAGCCGCCGAGATGGGTCGACAATGAGAGCTATCCTCGAAATTGGCCAGCGCCGGGTCGCGGAGCAGCTCTTTTTTCACGTAATCGTGATCGCCATTAACTGCGGCGATGTAGATATTGTAGGTAGCGCCTCGAGCGAGCCGCCCGCCAGCCAGAATGCCGGCACGTTTAGCGGTGTGGTTACTCAGTTTCAGCGCGCGGTTAATGGGACGCATGCCGTCGGCGCGAACCGCATCAACGTTTGCACCGGCATCAAGCAGCGCTAAGACACATCGCCTGCGGCGTTTGGCTAAAGATAACACCTCGCGCATTCATTTCGTTGTAGGTATCCTTAACGCTCTCGCAATCAAAAACAATAGAAGGTTTTCGTTCGTTCCAGTTCGCCATCATTGTTTTTGGAAAATGACTAAACACGATCGCACGTCCTTTGGTCCTACTTCGATCCAAACCGCTTCCGCACTCATCCGCTTTTCACGATGGACTACGAAACCAACTTTCTTCGTCCAGAGCCGACGGGAAAAATCTTAAACGATTCTGCAGCCGGCGGCGCTACGAATGCAGCGAGTGGGGCCAGATTGAATTCAGCTGAGTTATCGCTTTGGATTGGCTGGCTCAGGCACATGGAGCGCAAACACCGCTTCGGTATCTGCCACGGCTTCGGGTTCATCCGCCACCGCTTCTGTGTCTGCGACCAGCACAGTACGGGCACGTTCCATGTCGAGGGCTCCCTCCCATTTGGCGATCACCATAGTTGCCACTCCGTTCCCAATTAGATTGGTGATGGCCCTGGCCTCAGACATGAATCGATCGATGCCCAAAAGAAGCGCCAAGCCTGCCACGGGAACAGTACCGACGGTGGAGAGAGTTGCTGCCAGAGTGATAAACCCACCGCCGGTCACGGCCGCGGCCCCCTTGGAAGTCAATAGAAGGACGCCAAGAATCATGAGCTGTTGGCCCAGGCTTAGCGACACATTGGTCGCTTGCGCAACGAAGACAGCTGCCATGGTTAAATAAATCGAAGTTCCGTCCAGATTGAAAGAGTACCCGGTGGGAATGACAAGCCCAACCACAGGTTTGGCACATCCGACATTCTCCATCTTACTAATCATTCGCGGCAGGGCAGCTTCTGATGAGGAAGTCCCCAACACAATCAGAATCTCCTCTTTGATATAGCGGAGGAATTGCCACAGCTTGAAGCCTGTGAGACGTGCAATAGTTCCCAGGACCACGAATATGAAGAGCAGGGATGTGATGTAAACGCAGGCCATCAACTTGCCGAGCGAAAACAGCGAGCCGATTCCGTACTGGCCGATGGTAAATGCCATGGCGCCAAAAGCTCCGATTGGAGCAACGCGCATGATGATCCCAATGACGTTGAAGAGAGCATGGGAGAGCTGATCGATGATATCCACCAGCGGCTTGCCCTTGTTACCAAAACGGGCCAGCCCCAGCCCAAAGAGTACCGAGAAGACCAGCACTTGAAGAATCTCCCCGCCCGCGAACGCGCCTACAACGGTATCGGGGATCATGTGCATAATGAAATCTACTGTGGAAAATGATTTCGCGCTCGAGGCATAGGTCGAGACTGCGTGAGCATCAAGGGTGGTCACATCTGCATTGATCCCCGCTCCTGGGCGCACGACGTTGACAACGACCAGGCCAATCGCCAGGGCCAGGCTCGAGACCAACTCAAAGTAGACGATCGCTTTGAGGCCAATACGTCCAACCTCTCTCATGTCGCCGATCTTCGCTATGCCGACCACGACCGTGGTGAAGATGATCGGCGCGATCATCATCTTAATTAACTTGATGAAACCGTCTCCAAGCGGCTTCAGCCTGGTAGCAAGTCCTGGAAAAAAGTGCCCGAGGATTACACCGAATGCGATGGCCACAAGCACCTGAAAGTACAGGTGCGTGTAGAGCGGCTTGTGTCCTGACCTGGTTTGCATCGCAATATTGGCTGTCGCTCTGGAAATCAAGCCTCCCTACTCTGCTAAAAGCGCTGGCATGATAACGCTCGGGAAGGTCGACTTGTTATTCATAAGCCTCCTCCATCAGGGCTTAAATCTGCAGGGAAGGTAAACGTAACAAATGGATAGTTGCGTTCGGGGTTGAGGTTGGCAGATGGGGCGATCCCGATTGTCCCAGTGATTGCCGGGCCCAGATCTGACAGGATATCACCGAACAGATTTGAGCCTACCACCACGTCGCCCTCGTTATTCTCTCTCACGATGTAGAAATCGATGTCACCCACTTCACGATTCGCCAGGGGAGAGCGAACGCCCGGCATCAAGCGTATTGGCCGAAGGTTGACATACTGCTGAAAGTTGCGGCGGATTGGAATCAGCAGACCCCAGAGCGAGACATGGTCCGGTACTGTTGGAAAGCCAACGGCACCGAGCAGTATTGCGTCATGATGGCGTATTTGGTCCAAGCCATCGTTCGGCATCATCTTCCCAGTATGTTCGTAGTAGTCACAACTCCAGGGGAAGTGATCATACGCGAAATGAATTCCTTCCATCGTCGCGACGGCGTCGAGCACTCGCAGGCCTTCCGGCAAGACCTCTTTGCCGATTCCGTCTCCAGGGATCACGGCGATTCGATATTGTTTTGTCACTGAAGCTTCGCCCGTTGCTGTCCGGCCAGGTTCGCGGGAAGAGGCAGCATCGCATCCTCTTTCTCAACGGCCTGTTGCCCTTCGCGGCTCCGACGTATTTAAGAAACTCTCTCACCTTTGGATCGAGCGCTGTACCTGGAGGCCGATTCACAAAGATATATATGTATCGAACCAAAGGATATCTTCCAGACGTGACTTCCTCAAAGGTACCGGTTAGGTAAAGCCCACTGCGAGCGCGTGACGAATGACGATGTTAACTGTATGTAGGAACCCTCATTGGACGTGTATCGTTCAAGTGCTTAGCACATTTAGAAAGATCTGTAGGTCTCGGATGTGCATCCGGGTATTGACTCGCCATCGCTATGATTGAAACAATTCATTTCTTTAATGACGGGAGAAACATAATATGACGCTGTAATGACCGGTTCCAGCGCAGATGGCAAAACGATTGTCTTTACAACTGAAGGCAGAGGGGACATTCCCGCTGGATACCGAGCCCGCGAGACATACAAGATAATAGGCCCGGATGACTTCGTAGAAGTCTTTGAGATTGCAGAGCCAGGAAAGGACTTTGAGCTTTACAGTCAAGGTCATTACACGCGCGAGCGGTGACCGAGAATGTAGAGTCAAGGTCTTCACAAATGAGCACAAATCAAAATGACGCAGTCCTGCGAGAGTGGCGCGAATCAGCTGCATACTGGCGAAAACATTGCGGTACGATTCGCACGATGTTCAGTCCTGTCACCCACGCACTCATCAAGGAGGCTGGCATCGTTGAGGGGCATTCGGTGCTTGATGTTGCCGGTGGCGCGGGCGAGCCTTCGTTGACCATAGCCGAAATAGTTGGGCCAAAGGGTTCGGTGACGTGCACTGATGCTGTCGCGGAAATGGTTGTCACAGCTCAGAACGAGGGGCAGCGGCGCGAACTAACGAACGTCGTGTTTCGGCAGTGCGCGGCTGACTCGCTGCCATTCGAAAGCGAATCATTTGATGTCACGGTCAGTAGACTTGGAGCAATGTTCTTCCCCGATCCGCTTGTTGCCTTGCGCGAGATGCTTCGGGTAACAAAATCCGGCGGCGCGATATCACTTGTCGTCTGGGGCGAAAGCGAACTCAATCCGTTTTCTTACCTGATTACCAACGTCGTTACACGCTACTGTGAGGTTGCACCCGCCGACCCGAATGTGCCGGGCGCTTTTCGATTTGCTCAAGCTGGTGCTCTGGCACAGATACTGAGAGAGGCCGGCGCGAATGAGGTTAAGGAGCGCGTGCTGAAGTTTCATATTGAAGCGCCTATCTCGCTGGAGCAGTTTTGGGAGATGCGCTCAGAGACTTCCGAGACACTGCGAAAGAAATTAGCGTCGCTTTCTCCACCCCAGGCGGAGCTTCTTGCACAAGAGGCTCGGGAAGCAGTACGAGAGTTCTTTTCGAACAACCAGATGAGTATTCCTGCGCAAATGATCATTGTGACGGCGCGGAAACCGTAATGGTCTAAGAGGGTAAGGACTGTGTGACACGGCTCAAGGAGGCTATATTCGCGTACCCTACGATGGCGGAATCAGGCAACAATCTATTTATGGGAATGGCAGCGTGAGAGCCAGGCCGAGGTCGCTGGTGTTTAACTTTCGCTGCGATAAGGAAAACTGGTGTTGACAGCCCAACCGGGAATTACAAATGCTCAACTTGATTGAAGCGTTGAAGGAGACTCGCACGCGTACCTTGGAGCTTGTCGAGGACCTCAAGGAAGCGCAGTTGATTGGGCCGCGTTTGCAAATCGTCAATCCTCTGCGTTGGGAGATTGGTCACGTGGCATGGTTTCAGGAGTTCTGGGTCTTACGGCACCTTGGTGGCCAGCCGCCGATTCTCAAAAATGGCGACGAGCTTTACGATTCAGCGCGAGTGGCCCACGACACGCGTTGGGACTTGCCATTGCTTGAGAGAGACGAAACCCTCGCTTACATGGGGCAAGTTCTCGAGCGGATAATCGAGCAGGCCAGTTACGGGAGCCGCGGCCTGACGGATGCTGCAGGTTACGATGAAGAGTATTTCCTGAATCTGGTCCTGTTACATGAGCAGATGCACGACGAAGCGATCACTTACACGCGCCAAACTCTGAGCTATCCCCCACCCGGAATAGGCCTCGCGGGAAAACAGTCTAATGATGTCGCGGTAGTTAACAAAGTGCGGTTTGCAGAACGAAACGCGCCTTTTGCTCAAACCGACGATTGGCTGACAGGCGACGCAGAAATACCCGGCGGCAAATTCACTCTGGGAAGCGCTTTCGAACAAGGCTTCGTCTTTGATAACGAACAGCTAGCACACGAGTTTGAGGCGCTCCCTTTTGCGATCTCTAAAACCGCCGTGACCTGCGGCGAATTCAAACATTTCGTCGAAGACGGCGGCTATAGAAGAAGCGAACTCTGGGCCGCGGAAGGTTGGCACTGGCGGATGGCTGCGAAAGCAGAATATCCGGTCTACTGGCGCCGAGAGGGAAACGGTCGCTGGTGGCGGCGCAACTTCGATGAATGGGTCGTGCTGGATGAGCGCCTACCGGTCATCCATGTGAACTGGCACGAGGCGTATGCTTACTGCCGCTGGGCGGGTCGGCGTCTGCCAACGGAAGCGGAGTGGGAGATGGCTGCGAGTGCAGAGCCAGCGGCGAATGGTCAGGGCCTTACAGAGCGCAAACGCCGATATCCCTGGGGCGACGACGCTCCTACGTTAGAACGTGCAAATCTTGATGGCGGCGCGCTGGGATGCGTCCCAGTTGACGCGCAGCCAGCAGGTGATAGTGCGTTCGGATGCCGACAAATGATCGGTAATGTATGGGAATGGACGGCGAGCGACTTCCAGCCGTATCCCGGGTTCGTCGCCGGTCCTTATAAAGAGTATTCCGCGCCTTGGTTTGGGGATCACAAGGTGCTTCGCGGCGGTTGTTGGGTGACTCGTTCGAGTCTCATTCATAACAGCTATCGAAATTTCTATCCGCCTGACCGTCGCGATGTATGGGCGGGGTTCCGCACATGTGTGCTTCAGACTTCGGCAGAATGAGGATTGGCATAGTCACACCGGCTCCCCCAGACTCACGCCACGGCAACCGTATTACCGCGCTCCGCTGGGCCAGGATTCTCAGACGACTTGGCAACCGTGTCTCAATTTTACAGGCGTATGACGGTAAGCCGTATGATTTGTTAGTAGCCTTACACGCTCGGAGAAGCCATCCGTCAATCATCAACTTTCGACGCCAGAACGCCGCGGCGCCGATCATCGTCGCTCTTACCGGAACAGATCTTTATCGCGATATTCGGACCAATCATCTGGCGCGAGAGTCGCTCGATATCGCGACCAGGATTGTCGTGCTGCAACCGAAAGCCATCGAGGAGCTGCAGCCAAGCTTGCGAGACAAGACACGGGTAATCTATCAGTCAGTTGAAGACAGGCAGGCACTGACAGGCACGAGCGGCAGGTCAGCTCAAACAAGCGCAAGCAACCCTAAAGCTAGATCGAATGGCAGCTTTGACGTATGTGTAATCGGCCATCTGCGTGCTGTGAAGGATCCTTTTCGCACCGCGATGGCGGCGCGGTCACTTCCTGATTCGTCAAGGATCCGAGTTTTGCAAGTCGGCGGCGCGATGACTAGCGCAATGGCCACGAGAGCGCGCAAGGAAATGACCTCAAATAGACGCTACCAATGGCTCGGTGAGCAGCCGCGCGCACGCGTCCGCCGTATCCTCGAGAATAGTTGTCTTTGCGTGCTTTCATCTCGCATAGAAGGAGGGGCGAATGTGTTGTCAGAGGCGATAGTAGCTTCCGTTCCGATTCTCGCTTCGCGTATTGATGGAAATGTTGGCATTCTGGGCAGAGGTTACCCAGGCTATTTTGATGTCGGCGATACCACACAGCTCGCACGACTGTTGACGCGCGCGGAAACGTCCCCGGAATATCTTGCGGAATTAGACGCATGGAGCAAAAGCTTGGCTCTCTTTGCTGATCCTGCACGAGAGGAGCAAGCCTGGTCAGATTTGATCGGCGAATTATCCGGCTAAGATCGGCTGACTATTCGAAGTCAGCGACAAACTGAAGTTTGTCGGACAACGGTTACAGCTCCGCAACCTCACAAAAGACCTTAATTGCACCTTTGCCGTTGCTCAGTTTCTCGAACAGCTCCCGATAGTTTTCCAGTCCTTTGACCGGATGCGTTAACAAACGCGAAAGCCATCCCGGATACTCAGCTTCAGCCTGGGCCATATCTTTCACACCCATCTCAAAGTATTCCCGGTTTGCATTGACGGTGCCGACCATTACCTTGTTACCCAAAACAAAATCGAGATTGATCTTGTCCGCGGGAACTTCAATTTTGCGATCCCCGCCCGTCACGCTGGAAAGAACCAGCACGCCATTCTTGCCAAGCGCCTGCATGCTCTCGAAAACAACAGGAGAAAACCCGGTCGCCTCAAAGATGATGTCAAACGTCCCATACTTTTTCGCGCCCTCGAGAATCGACATCTCTCTCGTCGATTGATAAGTCGCACCAATTGCTTCGATCAGATCTGAGTTCAAATATGGCTTTTGAGTTAGGCCAAAAGTCGTGACCTGCAGTCCCCGCAAGCGCAAAGCCAGCGTTGCGAGAAGACCTATCGTGCCTGCGCCCATTACGGCCGCGCGCTTCGGACGCCACACGCGCAAGCGACGCTGAATCTCATAAGTCTGCGCGATCCCTTTCTCGACGACAGTGGTTGGTTCCAGCAGCACGCCAACCTTTTTCAGCCCTTGCGGAATCTTGACTATGAACTCGGCATCGTCGACGTAGTACTCACCCATGTAGCCGTGGCGCAAGTTGATGCCACGCTCAAAATATGTGTCGTCAGTGGTCATGTCGTTTGTGCCGATCAGATCGTAGATACTCGAACCTGGACGGCGCACGGTGGCGACAACGTAATCTCCGGGTTTTACTTCGGTGACGTTTGCACCTACGGCTTCAACCTGGCCGAAACTCTCGTGGCCAATGATCAGAAAATCGTATCCCGGCGGAGCCTGCCCATAGTCCGCTGCGTTGATCTCCTTGTCGGTGCCGTCGACGCCCACGCGCAACACGCGCACAAGCACCCCGCGGCCGTTTGGTACTTCATCGATAGTTGGCGTCGGCAATTCGGTTAAGTGAACTGAGTTTGGTAGTCCCGGTTTTACAGCGATTGCTTTCATGGATTCTCTCTTCCTTCGGTATTAGTTTCTGCGTTCATGTCGTCCGTCCTCGCCGAAAGTTTTGAAGTTGGCCCACAATGAAGTGTGTCGGTCCAGGGCCTCAATTCCTTTCAGCCTCGGGCGATATTTATTTTTTTGGCTGGGCCGCGGCTGAAATCTCGGCTTACTGCAGATCCAACCTACACGAGAGGGCGCAGGTCGGCCATCAAATCCCACCAACCGCAGAAGCTGTGAAAAAAGCGTAACTCGGTTTCACCCCGTTAGGGGTGGCATGTTTATAGCTCGACAAACAAAACCCCTCCGGCGGCGTTCGGAGGAGCGGAACTGTTCTCGCGTGCTGAAGGTCTAGATGCATTCCGCTCCTCCGAACGCCGTTGGTTCGGGCATTTCAACTCACGCTATAAACATCTCACTCCTACGGAGTGAAGAGTTTAACTCTTCAATGCCTGACGCTACTGACCTCATCGGGAGGCGCGCAAGCCTGATAGGTGCACTAGATCTCCCTAGCCACAAATTAACGCGGATGACACAGATCAAAAACAGAATACTAAGCAAGAGCTTTTTAACTACCTATCTGTTCTGATCCGTGTTATCCGCGTTAATCTGTGTCTTTCAAATGGAGACATTTTCTCGACCATACCTCAGGACCTTGCTCATCCAGATCAATTCACCAATGAACTTATCGATGCGCTTGACATAGGCGCCATCCAGGATCTTTCCCTCGTTATCGAAAAGCTTTTGCGCTCCGGAGAAATTACCGTCCCAGAAGATCGTTACGAGACCCAGTTCTCTCAGCACTGGGAGCAGGTTCTCGATCACTCGCGTGCCTCCCAACCCGCCCGCGGAAACACCACACACGCCGACCGCCTTGTGGATGTATTCCTTCAGATTCGAATCAAGTACATGCTTAAGTAATCCCGGATAGCCGTGGTTATATTCCGGAACGACCAGAGCGAGACCGTCAGCACGGGCAACGGTTTCAGAGAAGCCTGCGTGCTTGAGCGCCTCACCTGCGTCCGTGTTAGGAAAATCCAGGCCGAGAATGTCGATCAGTTCCGTCTCGACACCTTCACGCTTCTGCATTTCGCCAAGAACAAAGCGAGCCACGTTCTCGCTGGCGCGCCCTTTCCGCGCGGTGCCGAGAATTACTGGAATGAAGAGGGGTCTGTTGTTCATTGTTCTGATTGGATTATTTCTCAATCAACGCCATTACGTGACCGTCCGGATCGCGTACCAGCAAGCCTTTACCGAAACCCAGAGCTCTATCGCTGATCGAGACAGCACCGGGTGAAATGAATCGGAAGTTCCCCTGACTTAGAACCCGCGCGATTTGTGCTGTTGAATTGACGATCAAGGTGGTTTGCCAGTGAAACAGATCAGAGGCCCGCTCATCGGCCGGCGCCGGGCGACCATCACGCGGCGCAAGGTACTCGAGAAATTCGATGCCGGGCCCCCCGCCGCTGGCTCGAAGACTCGTGATGCGTAACCTTGCGCCGAAAACGTTGTTCAGATGTTCCTGCTCGGTCCCGTAGTTCTCGCTCGTGCCCGCGATGCCCAGTCCCAGAACGTCGCGATAAAACTTCAAACTTGCTTCAGTGTTACTAACAACGATGGCCGTGTGATCGATTCCCAGGAAGAGTTTGTCACTCGCGTGATGCCATTTAGCGTCACCTTTGCCTTTTGGAAACTGCAGGATTTCAAGCGCATGCTTATCCGGATCCTTGAAATAAAAAGCCTTGATTCCCGCGGCGTTCTTGTTCCATTCAGGCAGCAATTGCGGACCGGTCGAAGCATGTTCGACCTTGTTTTGCCTTAGCCAGGTATAAGCTTTATCCATATCGCTGGTAATGATCGCGATGTGTTGAAACCACTGGTCGTTGCTGCGCGAGTCAACCGGAACCGGACGGCCTTTCGGTGCGAGATATTCAGTCAACTGGATGAACTCGTTACCGAGTCTCATACGAACAACTCTAATGCGCAGACCGAAGACTCCCTGCAATCGCTCGTAGTCTTCTCCCGTCAACTCCACATCAGACACTTTTTCAAACGACAAGATCTTTGAATAGAAGGCGACTGAAGCATCCATCTCGGAAACGGTCATGCCAACCGCTGCTACCTGCTCAACCTTTGAAGATGTCTGGGCAGCGTCAGTGGCTGATAGGAAGGGGACGCGCGCGCTATTTGCAGTGCGCGTTGCAGCGCGCGCGTCCGTCGGCAGGTACTTCGCTCCAGCGGGTGATCCAAGGATGCTTAGCGCAACCAGGAAAACAAATGGCAAATGAGAAATTTGAAATGGAAAATGGAAAATGGTTCGGCTAAAGGCTTGCGTCCGGGAGAGTCTGATTTTCCATTTATGATTTTTCATTTTTCATTTACTCCGATCTCAGTGTCGGTTCGTCGTTTTAGCCAAGTCGCTCCAAAAGGTGGTCGCCAACGCGCAAAGCGTTTGCCATGATTGTTAGCGCCGGATTCACGGCACCACTCGAGGGAAAGAAGCTCGCATCCACCACGTACAGATTGTCGACGTCGTGAGCTTTGCAGTTCACATCGAGCGCAGAAGTCTTAGGATCGTTGCCGAAGCGGATCGTGCCGTTTTGATGGGCAACTGCCGCCAGTGGGAGTCGTTGTCCCAGATACAGATTTCGCGCAAACAAACCCTGGTGACACTCCTGTCCGTGAATGTCGCAGTTGGTTTGTTTCATGGCCTTCTGCAAATTTGCCTTCAGCCGGTCGTGACCTTCGACGTTATTCAGGTTGTAGCTCAGCATGATCTTGCCCTCGCGATTCACCGTCACCCGGTTGTTAGCGTCGGGCAGATCTTCAGATGTTAGCCAGAAATCCAGAGAGTGCTTGGCCATCAGATCGAGGGTCCAGCCCGGCGCGATTGCCGGCGCTCCGGCTTTCAGAGTATCGCCGTCGAGTTTGCCTACGAACGAGATATGCCCCATCGGATATTCCCAATCCTTCGAGCCGAGATAGAAGTCATTGATTGCCAGCGTCTTCTGAAAGACAGTCTCGTTCGGGCATTTTGAAAGCGCCATCAAAACCGAATTGATGTGGCCCATGTAGTGACGGCCAACGACATCAGAACCGTTGGCGAGACCGCGCGGATGTTTGTCGCTTGCCGAACGCAGCAGGAGTGCCGCCGAGTTAACCGCGCCACACGAGACCACAACGATGTCGCCAGAATACTTTTCTACCACGCCGTTGCGCTGCACGACGACGTTGCTTACTTCGCGTGTGTTGCCATTGGTTTCCAACCGCATTACGTGTGCGTTTGTCAGCAGCGAAACGTTTTCATGTTCCAGCGCCGGATCGACACAGATTGTCTGCGCGTCAGCCTTCGCATTGATCAGGCAGGGATGGCCGTCGCACGTGTTGCACCGAATGCAGGCGCTGGTGCGTGGGTTCTCCTCATTCAGCTTGATGCCCAGGGGCACATGGAACGGTTTCAGTCCGGCTCGCTCGAGATCGTCGGAAAGATGCTGGATGCGCTGTTCGTGGCTGACTGCGGGATATCGATAGGGCGCGCTGGCCCACGGGTCGGTTGGATCTTCACCACGAGTACCATGGACTTGATAAAGATGCTCGGCCTGAGTGTAGTAAGGCTCCAGGTCGTCATAGCTGATCGGCCAGGCCGGCGACATGCCGCCGTGATGACGTATCTCACCGAAGTCTTCTTGGCGCAGACGAAAGAGCGCCGCGCCATAGAATTTTGTATTCCCGCCCACGAAGTAATTGGTATGTGGATGGAGCACCCCGCCAGCGGCGTCGAACCAGGTTTCCTTTGTGTTGTAACGCGCGTCGAGATTGACAGCCTTAGTGCTCCAGTTCTCTTTTTCACGCGGAACGTAGTCTCCCCGTTCAAGCAAAAGAATCTTTTTACCTGACGGCGCAAGTTTGTAAGCGAGCGTGCCGCCGCCGGCTCCGGTCCCGATGATGATCACGTCGTAGTGATTGTTGTTTGACATGTTCCTCTCCGTCGAATCTTGAATCTTTCCCAGGAGGAGCCAATCTTGCGCGCCAGGATTTCAGTCTGCAGATAGGCGTCCGACCTGAGGGTCCCTCGCTACCTCTTGCTCAGTTCGTGTTGTCCCTGGGTTTGATCGGGAAGCTTTCGGACTTCTAAAAAGTCTGGCAACTACTCGCTCCAGCCAATTAGTCGCGGCTATCGGCTAATCCTTACAGCGCCTGGTCTCGTTATGGTTGAAAGGTACTTGATTCCATGTTGCGAGCCTGATCTGGCGTTTTGGCGGGTGGGTTTTTGTAAGCTACGTCCAGCCTTGGGCTTGGCTCTTATGAAGTGTTTGCCTGTGTTGTCGAACGTTCTTCCATCACCCGTTCAAAGCTTTCCCGCATCGCCGGCAGGTTCGCCGCCAGCACACTGAATTCTCGTTTTTGAATGCTTAAAACGTCGAGCGGCTCCAGGCAACGGACGGTTGCGTTGCGGGTAGTTCGATTGAGCAAAGCCATCTCGCCGAAGTATTCACCGGGACCAAGGCGGGCGAGCAAAGCTTCGCTGCCATTTTCTCCGCGTGCTACTTCGGCCTGTCCACTGGCGATGATGTAGATGCGATCACCGAGATCGCCCTGATGAAACACTTCCTCACCGGGCTCGAAGTGTTCATGAGAGATGCCGGTTGTATTCGTGAGTTTGAGTTGGACTAGATCCGGCGGCAGGAAAAGCTCGAACGTCCATGATGCCGCCACTTTCAAACGCCGGCCCCAGCCTGGCAGTTTCATCAGATAAATCGTGCGCCACATGAACCAGGCGAGAAAGCCTGAGATGTTAACGCCAAACATTTGCGCAACCGCCGAGCGATGACCGAGAGCGGCAAGCTTGCCGAGTTCCTTAAACTGAAAAGCCTTTTGTTCGCCACCGCGAATTGCCGCCACGATGTTATGAGCCGCGGTCTTTCCCTGCCTGGTCGCAAACTGCGCCGTTGGCGGACAGATCCCGCCATCGGGCATTGGAATAAGCGCACAATCGCCGAGTGCCCAAACGTTATTTGTTCCCTCTACCAGCAACGAGGAATCGGCTTTGAGTCTGCCGCGCTCCTTCGGGAGATCCAATGTATCAATCAGTGGGTTTGGCGAAGACGGAATGGTAGAGATCAAAGTCCTGGTAGCAATGCGCGCTCCGTCCGCAAGAATCGCCTCTTCGCTGCTTGCGGCCTTTAGTCGTGTGTTGAGGAGGATCTCAACGCCCCGTTTCGCCAAAATGTTCTGAGCATATAGCGCCAGCCTCTCATCGAGTTCCGGCAGTATGCGGTCCAGCGCGTGCAGCAGAACAAAGCGGACTTCGCTGCTATCGATCTGCGGATAGTTTCGAATTACTTCTCGGACGAAGTCATTGAGTTCGGCGACCACCTCGACGCCGGAAAAGCCACCGCCCGCGACCACGAAGGTCAAGAGTTGCCGTCGTAGTCGTTCGTCCTGGTGCTCGATTGCAGCTTCCTCCAGCACGTGGATCACGTGATTGCGAATGTAAAGCGCATCGCTGAGGTTCTTGAAAGGTATGGCGTGTTCCGGTAATCCACGCAGGCCGCGAAAGTCTGTGACGTTACCCAATGCGAGCACCAGGTGATCGTACTGGACTACGCTTGGCTGTTGCCGGAATCCCGGCGTGGTCGTTACGGTCTGCTGCTTTGTGTCGATGGATTCAATATCGCGCACATGCAGATCTGTTAGCGGCAACATCCTTCGAATCGGACTGACGGTGTCGAGGATGCCGATGTTTCCAGAGACTACTTCGGCGAGCATCGGCTGAAAGACGAAATAGTTTTCTTTGTTGACGAGTATGATCTCAAAGTCGTCGCGTTTGCGGAGTGCCTTCTCCAGGTGCAACGCAGTGTAGACGCCGCCAAAGCCTCCGCCAAGAATTACGACACGTTTGCGCTCTTGTTCTTTCATGAATTGATCTCAACAGCTTTTGAAGTTCGAATCACTGCAGCCAAAACAGCAACAGCCGCCAATAGCGTTACCGTCGTTACGAAGACCACGACGCGTGGCCC
>WNFZ01000958.1_pt1 | contig 28001 bp, 26 predicted proteins | sample 5400081 | NCBI WGS metagenome assembly WNFZ01 (sample SAMN13153365, study PRJNA577476) | soil metagenome | isolation source: 80 cm soil or saprolite under grassland replicate 1 | place: USA:California | collected 2016-06-15 | reverse complement strand
GGCGCAGCCCAGTTGGCGCGCCGATACCGGTCCCATCGTCATAATCGGCGCCGGCGGCGGCGCCCGGGCCGTGCTGGTCGGCCTGACCGACCAAGGCGCGCGTGAAATTCGCCTGGTCAATCGCACCTTGGCGCGAGCCGAGGCATTGGCGAACGAGTTGAGCGGCCCGATCACGGCGCTGAGCTGGGAGGAGCGCGAGCACGCGCTCGAGGACGCAGCGATGCTGATCAACGCCACGAATCAGGGCATGGTCGGCGAGCCGCCCTTGGACTTGGCCCTCGATCGCTTGCCGGTGAGCGCGCTCGTGTCCGACATCGTCTATATTCCGCGCGAGACGGCGCTCATCGCCGCTGCGCGCACGCGCGGCAACCCGACGCTGAACGGGCTCGGCATGCTGCTGCACCAGGCGCGGCCGGCCTTCCAGGCGTGGTTCGGAATCATGCCCGAGGTGACGCCGGAGCTGCGCGCGATGATTGAGGCGACGACGTGAGCACGATCCCATGAACCGACGTGAAGTACTGGCCGGCGGTTTGAGCGCGCTGCCGGCCGCGATGCTGGCGCCGCGCAGCCTTGCCTATCCCGATCGCGCGATCAGACTGATCGTGCCGTTCTCCCCGGGCGGGGCAACCGATGTGGTCGGCCGCTTATGGGCGGAGAAGATGAAGCCGGTGCTCGGCACCGTGGTCACGGAGAATCGGGGCGGCGGAGGCGGTGTTACGGGTGCCGCCGAGGTCGCACGTGCGCAGCCGGACGGTCACACCTTCCTGTTCGGCAATACCAGCACGCAGGTGCTCATTCCCGCGATCATGCCGAACCCGCCCTACGATCCGCTCAAGGATTTCATCGGCATCTACATTCTGTGCAATGCGCCGACCTCGATCGTGGTCCATGCATCCGTACCCGCGCGCAACCTCGCTGAGCTCATCGCCTACGCCAGGGCCAATCCGGGCAAGTTGTCGTACGGCTCGGCCGGCGCGGGGACTGTCACCAACCTTGCCGGCGAATTGTTCAAGCAGCTGATCGGCGCACCCGACATCGTGCACATTCCCTACAAGGGCGCGGCGCCCGGCGTCGCCGATCTCGCCAGCGGCCACATTCCCATGATGACGCCGAACGTGGGCGGCCCGCTCCTCGAATTCCATCGCGCAGGAAAGGTGCGCATCCTCGCGGTCAATGCGGCGTCGCGCATCAAAGCGGCGCCCGATATTCCGACCTCGATCGAGGCCGGATTGCCGGGCATGATCGCCGGCAATCTCAACGGGCTGTTTGCGCCTGCCGGCGTCACCCAGCCGATTATCGAGCGGATCGCCGAGGCCACGCGGCAGATCATGGCGGACGCGGATGTTCAGCGCATCTTCGTGGCGTCCGGCTTCGAGCCGATCCTCGACTCGGGGCCCGAGGCGACACGGCAATTCATCGGAGCGGAGCTTGCGCGCTGGACCCCGATCATCAAGGCAACCGGCTTTAAGATGGAATAATGTCGCGGCGGCGGGCAAAAATCGCGCAACGCAGGAGTGGCACGGCGCGCGAGATTTTGGCCCATCTGACAGGCGCTGAAAGGTAAAAAAGGACTCCCATGGCCCGGGTTCCCCTGATCCAAGAGCAGGACCATCCCGAATTTGCCGACGCTATCGAAAAATACCGCGCCGGCCGGCGCGGGAAGTTGATCAACATCTATCGCATGTTGCTCAACGCTCCCCCGCTCGCCGAGAGCTGGTTCAATCATTCCAATACGGTGCGCTGGAACACCACCCTCGATGGGCGGTTGCGCGAGATCGTGATCATCCGCATGGGCCATCTCACCAACTCGCAATACGTGTTGCGTCAGCACGTGCCCACCTTGGCGCTCGCCGAGGGCCTCTCGCTCGAAGATTGCAATGCGCTGACCGAATGGGATGCGTCGAACCTGTTCAGCGATCGCGAGCGCGCGGCGCTCGCCTACGCCGACACTATGACCCGCGAGATCGTGGTGCCGGACGACATCTTCGCTGCGGTCGAGCGCCATTTCGACGTCCGCCAGATCGTGGAATTGACCGTGCTCATTGGGACCTACAATATGAACGCGCGCGTGCTGCAGGCGCTACGACTCGACCTCGAGCCGCTCGCGTCTTGAGCCTTCGGAGCGTTCCTGTTGCCAGCCAATAGCGCCCTCGTCGTCGAGGACGATCGCTTCCTGCGCGTCGTCGGCGTGGTGCTCGATCCCAACACCTCCCGCGAGCGCACCGCCGCGTTTGCCGATTTTTTCGCCCACGACGAGCCCGATTTCGCCGGCTACTGCGAGCGCGTGCGCGCGCGCGTAGGCAAGCTTTTCCCACGCGAGGTGCGGCTCGTCGAAACGCAAGACGAGCTGCGTGCGGCCTTGTCCGGCAGCTGCGCGCTGGTGGTCGAATCGCTCCACGTCGAAAACGAGGAGCTTGCCGCCGGCAACGCGTTGCGTGTCGTGCAGAAATTTGGCTGGAGGCCGCGCAACATCGACACCACCGCCTGCGCCGCCAAAGGCATCAAGGTGCTCACCATCCGCCGCCGCGCCAATATCGCCTGCGCCGAACTGGCCATCGCGCTGATGCTCACGCTCGCCAAGAAACTGCATCGGCTTGCCGGCCGCATCAGCGTCGACCAGCTGCGCCAGATCGGCTACGCCTACAAGCCGTTCGACCGCCGTCACACGCCCAACTCGAACTGGCCGCGCATCTCCGGTCTGCGTACCCTCAACGGCGCCACGCTTGGGCTCATCGGTCTAGGCGAGATCGGCCGTGAAATCGCGATCCGGGCGGCGGCGTTCGGGATGCGCATTCTCTATTACCAGCGCACGCGGCTGCCTGAGGCGGAAGAGCACGAGCTCAAGGCAACCTATGCGCCGCTGGAGAAGCTGCTCGCGGAGAGCGATTGGGTGATACCGCAATTGCCAGGCGGGCCGGCGACCCGCTCTCTCATCGGCGGCGCGCAATTTGGGCAGATGAAGCCCGGCGCGTTTCTGGTGAACATCGCGCGTGCCGACGTGGTCGACCGCGCCGCATTGATCGAGGCGCTGAAATCGGGCCGGCTCGGCGGCTTCGCCCTCGACCCACTCTACGAGGAGCCCGGCCGCGACGACGACGCATTGTTGGGTTTCGACAACGTGGTCCTGACGCCGCACATCGCGGCGCAGCCGCGCTTCAACGCGCTCGATGACCTCGCCGACATGATGGAAGCACTCTCGAAGGAGCTCGCGCCGTGAGCAAAGCGTTTCGATTCCATGAGCACGGCGGCCCCGAGGTGCTGCGCTTCGAGGAGGTCGAGGTCGGCGCTCCCCGCCGCGGAGAGGTGCGCATCCGCAACGTGGCAATCGCGGTCAATTATCGCGACGTACTGATGCGGCGCGGCATACATGCGGTGAAATCGCTTCCTTCCGCGATCGGTCTCGAAAGTGCGGGCGTGATCGATGCGGTGGGGCCCGACGTGAGCGGGCTTTCAGTCGGGGACCGCGTCGTCTATGCCGGCATGCCGGAGGGCTCCTACGCCGAATTCCGCATCGTCCCGGCGGCGCGCGTCATCGCCTTGCCCGCCGGCATCGATGAGCGCATGGCCGCCTCGATGATGATCCGCGGCATGACGGCACGCTGCCTCCTGCACGACACGTACAAGGTTACATCTGGCGATACGATCCTGATCCACGCCGCCGCCGGTGGGGTCGGCCTCATCATGTGCCAATGGGCAAAGCACCTCGGCGCCACCGTGATCGGCACGGTGAGCAGCGATGAAAAGGCCGCGGTCGCCCGTGCGCACGGTTGCGATCATCCCATCGTCTACACGCGGGAGGATTTTGCCGCGCGCGTGCGCGGCATCACCGGCGGCGAAGGCGTTCCGGTGGTCTACGATTCGGTCGGCAAGGCGACGTTCGAGGATTCGCTAAAATGCCTGCGCCGGCGCGGCGTGATGGCATCCTTCGGCGAGGCCTCGGGCGATCCCGATCCCATGCCCCCGCGCCGCCTCGGGGCGCTCGGCTCGATCTATCTCACTCACCCGAGCCTGTCGAATTACACGGCGACCCGCGCCGAACTCCTCTTCGCCGCGCACGACCTGTTTGCGATGGTCGAAAGCGGCAAGATCAAGATCGAGATCAGCAGAACCTATCGGTTGCAGGACGCACCGCGCGCCCATGCCGACATTGAATCGCGCAAGACCACCGGCTCCATCGTGATGATGGTGTGATGCTCAATACGACTTCGGCTTATGTGTTGTCGTCCCCGCGCAAACGGGGACCATGACCACCGCCTCTGGAATATGGGTCCCCGCAACGGGGTCCTCGCGACGCGAGCGTCGCGGGGTGCCCCTCGCGGGGACGACGTGGAGAACGTGAAGCTCCGGCGCCTGGCGTTCAATGCCCGGTCGCAAGCGCAGCCAATTTTTCCGGTTCGGCCGGAGCCTCGTTGCCGCGCCAGACCACGTGCATGTCCGGCCGCAGCAGAAAGAGATCATATCCATAGACATCGCGCGGCCGCTCGTCGGCGATGTCGAGGACCTGCAGCGGCGCACCGATGGCAGCGAACGCGCGCTGCAACGCGCTGGTATCGGCCCACTTCCCACCTAGTCGCAATAGCGTATAGCCGTGACCATAGCCGATGCGATCCTGCATCGCGCTGCCGTCGCTGAGCCACACATGCGGCAATCGCGCTCCCGGCCACGTGGTCGGAACGTAAGTCATGAAATCGTGCTCGGGGGCCTCGCCTGGCTCGGAGGCGATCAGCGGCGAGCCGACATAGCGGTAACCGAGTTCGGCGCCGATCATCTCGGTCGCCTTATGCTGTTCCACATCGGCCACGCGCGCCAGCGCCTCGCGCAGCGCGGCGCCGGCGGCCGTCCGCTCGCGGATTTCCGGCCGATAAAATGCGCGCCACCGCCGCCGCCCCTGGGTCGCAAAGCCCGAGGCCGCGACGTTGCGCGCTCCCACCTGCCGGCGCTCGATCTCGTAGGAGGCGAGCAGTTTGGGGCCGCCCCAGCCCGCAAACGTTGCCGCGAGCTTCCATGACAGATCGATCGCGTCGCCGACGCCGGTATTCATGCCGAGGCCGCCGGTCGGAATGACGAGATGTACGGCGTCGCCGGCGAGAAACACGCGGCCCTCGCCGTAGCGGTCGGCCAAGAGCAGGTTCATGCGCCACTGCCCGACATAGAGCATGTCGTATTTGACCCGCATGGCGACGACCCGCTCGAACATGCGCGCCATGTCCGCGTCGGTCTCGACGACGGAATGCAGGGTGAAATGCCGGGTCGAATCCTGGACGATCAGGAAACTCCCCTCGGCGTCGGCCACGTGATAATGCCGGCCCTTGCCGATGGGGATGCGTTCGTAGAGGTCTTCGCAATAATAGAGCGCCTGCCGCAGCTCCTGCAGGTTGGCCTCGCCGCTGAGCTGAATGCCGAGTTGACGGCGCACCAGGCTGCCGCCGCCGTCGCAGCCGACCATACAGGCGCCGCGCAGCGTGGCGGAGGAGCCGTCGCTTCGCTTGACCTGCGCCGTGACCGAATTCTCGTCCTGCTCGAACGACACGAGCTCGCAACCGTAGCGGACGCTGACGCGCGGCAACGTCTCTGCGATCGATTTCAAGAGCGGCTCGAGCGTGTATTGCGAGATGAGCTGATAGGGTTCGAGCGGCAGGCTGCCGTCCTGGGATTTGGCGATCTGCGCCTTCGCCTCGGCGACCGATGGATGGGGATGGTGCACCAGCGGCGGCTCGATCAAGGACAGCACGATGAAGATGTCCATCGGACACTGGGCGGGAAGGCCGGCAGCACGAACTTTGTCGACGATGCCCATGCGCCGGTAGATCTCCATGGTGCGGGCGTTGCAGCGCTCCATCTTCGGGAGAAACTGCGGCGCCTCCTTCTGCTCGAGAATGATCGTGCGCACGCCGCGCAGCCCGAGGTCGATGGCGAGGGTCAAGCCGGTGGGACCCGCTCCGACGATGAGAATCTGTGCGTCCATGGGTGGGCTGGTACTCTGCGTCAACCGACTAGTCGGCTCATACTATGGGTCTGCGCCTGCGCAGGGACGACGCCAGACAGTGTGAGGCCGAATCGATCAGACGGATCGCGTATCATTTACCCGTTTCCATTTCAGCTGTCGCCGCCTCGAAATCAGCGAGTTCGGTTCCTTCCTGAACGAAGTCGCCGACGGCGCATTTGAGCGCCTTGACGCGTCCGTCGGCGGGCGCGCGCAGCGTGTGCTCCATCTTCATCGCCTCGAGCACGATGAGCGGCGCACCGCGCCGCAAACCGGCACCTGGTTGCGCGAGAATGCGCGTCACCGTGCCAGGCATCGGCGCGACGATGCGTCCCGCAGCGGCAGCTTCGGCAACGTCCGCCACGAATGGATCGATCCAGTGGAGCTTACAGCCGCCGCGTGGCGTGCTCAGATTAAGGTCGCGGCCGGACCATGCCACTGATACCCGCTCGGGCGCGTCCCCGAGGCACATGTCGAACACGGCGCCCCCACGTGGGACGAATTGCAAGCGGTCGGTCCTGCCACCGAACTCCATGGCTAAGCCGTCGCGGCCATACCACAGCACCGCGTCGTACCGCTCGGTTCCGTGTCGAAAGCTCAAGCGCCGGCTGCGGCGGCCGGCAAGCGTCCAACCATCGCTGCGAGTCCAGGGTGAGTCGTCCGATGCGGCTTGCTCGCTCTGCTCGCGCAGCAACACCGCAGCGCAAGCTGCGGCAAGGTCGAGCGCCGCGAGCGTGGTACTCGCTGTGAGGCGGGAAATTTCCCGCTCGATGAAACCAGTGTCGATCTCACCCTGAATGACCTGCGGATGGCGTAGCAGCGCCTTGAGGAAAGCAAGATTGGTGGTGACGCCGGCGATCTCGAAGCCATCCAAAGCATCGGTCAAACGGCTCAGCGCCTGCCGCCGATCGACGCCCCAGGCGACGAGCTTCGCTAGCAAAGCATCGTAATAGGGCGTGACGGCGTCGCCGGAGCGAAAGCCGGTATCGACCCTGATGCCGTTCCCGGAGGGCTCGCGCCATGCGCGGATGGTTCCGGTTGCCGGCAGGAATCCCTTGTCGGGGTCCTCGGCATAAATGCGCGCCTCGACCGCGTGGCCGTTCGCGGCGATCTGGTCCTGCTGCAATGCCAGCTTTTCCCCCATGGCAACGCGCAGCTGCCACTCGACGAGATCGAGACCCGTGATCATCTCGGTGACGGGATGCTCGACTTGCAAACGCGTGTTCATCTCGATGAAATAAAAGCCGGCGGCATCGGCGATGAACTCGACGGTGCCGGCGCCGACATAGCTCGCGGCCTGCGCGGCAGAGCGCGCCGCAGCCGCCATCGCGTCCCGCCGCTCGGCCGTGATAGCCATGGCAAGCGCCTCCTCCACCACCTTCTGGTGCCGACGCTGGAGCGTGCATTCGCGCTCGAACAGCGATACGACGTTGCCATGGCTGTCGCCGAACACCTGCACTTCGATGTGCCGCGGTCTTTCGATATACTTCTCGATCAGGACTTGATCGCTTCCAAACGACGCTCCTGCCTCGCGCTTGGCGCCCGCGACCGCCTCGGCGAGTTCCTCGGCTTTGCCGACGAGCCGCATGCCGCGGCCGCCGCCGCCTGCTGAGGCCTTGACCAAAACCGGATACCCGATGACGTCGGCGGCCGCTTGCAGCGTCGCGAGGCTCTGATCTTCACCATGATAGCCGGGCACGACCGGCACGCCCGGGGATTCCATCAACGCCTTGGCGGCCGATTTCGAGCCCATCAAGCGGATGGTCGCGGCAGAGGGGCCGACGAAGATGGCGCCGGCGTCGGCGCAGGCCTGCGCGAAATCGGCGTTCTCGGCGAGAAAGCCGTAGCCGGGATGGATCGCCTCGGCGCCCGTGGCCTGCGCCGCGTCAATGATGGCGCCGATCTGAAGGTAGCTGTCCTTCGCTGGGGCCGGCCCGATGAGCACGGCCTCGTCGGCAAGCGCAACGTGCATCGCCTGGCGATCGGGGTCGGAGTAAACAGCCACCGTGCGCAGCCCCATGCGTTTGGCCGTGCGGATGATCCGGCACGCGATCTCGCCGCGGTTGGCAATCAACAGTTTCTCGAAGCGCCGGGCGAGCGACACCATTACATCCTGAAGATGCCGAACCGCGTGGGCTCGCTCGGCGGCGCGTTGAGCCCGGCGGCGAGCGCGAGCCCCAACACCGTTCGCGTGTCGGCCGGATCGATGATGCCGTCATCCCAGATGCGGGCGGTCGCGTAATACGGATGCCCCTGCCGCTCGTATTGCTCGCGGATCGGCGCCTTGAACGCTTCGTCGTCGGCAGGACTCCAAGTACCGCCCTTCGCTTCAGTTGCCTCCCGGCGCAGAAGCCCGAGCACACTCGCAGCCTGCTCACCGCCCATGACCGAGATGCGCGCGTTCGGCCACATCCAGAGAAAGCGCGGTGCATAGGCGCGCCCGCACATGCCGTAGTTGCCGGCACCGTAGCTGCCGCCGATGATGACGGTGTATTTCGGCACGTGAGTCGTCGCGACCGCGGTCACCATCTTGGCGCCATCCTTGGCGATGCCTCCGGCCTCGTATTTGCGCCCCACCATGAAGCCGGTGATGTTCTGCAGGAACAGCAGCGGAATGTTGCGCTGACTTGCCAGCTCGATGAAGTGCGTGCCCTTGAGCGCGCTCTCGCTGAACAGAATCCCATTGTTGGCAAGGATGCCGATGGGAAAGCCGTGAATATGGGCGAAGCCGCAGATGAGCGTCTCGCCGTAGAGCGCCTTAAATTCCTGGAACTCGGATGCGTCGACAATGCGCGCGATCACCTCGCGAACGTCATAGGGCGTGCGCTGGTCCGCAGGCACGATGCCGTAGAGGTCTTCCGCCGGGAACAAGGGGTCTTGCGTCTTGCGGAGCTCGAGCCATGAATGCTTCAATCGGTTGAGGTCAGCGACGATGCGGCGCGCGATGCCGATGGCATGGCCGTCGTCGGTCGCATAATAGTCGGTCACGCCGGACTGCCGGCTGTGCACGTCGGCGCCGCCCAATTCCTCCGCGCTCACGTCCTCGCCCGTCGCCGCCTTCACCAGCGGCGGCCCGCCGAGAAAGATCGTGCCTTGGTGGCGCACGATGATGCTCTGGTCCGACATGGCCGGCACATAGGCGCCGCCCGCGGTACAGGAGCCCATCACGACTGCGATCTGGGGAATGCCGAGCGCGGACATCTGCGCCTGATTGTAGAAGATGCGGCCGAAGTGGCGCTCGTCCGGAAAAATCTCGTCCTGCAGCGGCAGGAACGCGCCGCCGGAATCGACCATATAGATGCAAGGCAGATGATTCTCGCGCGCGATATCTTGCGCGCGCAGGTGCTTCTTCACCGTCATCGGATAGTAGGTGCCGCCCTTGATGGTGGCATCATTGGCGACGATGACACATTCGCGGCCGCTCACGCGGCCGATGCCGGTGATGATGCTCGCGGAATGAACGTCGCCGCCGTACATGCCGTGCGCGGCCAATGGTGAAAGCTCCAGGAACGGTGTTCCCGGATCGAGCAGCAGATTGACGCGCTCGCGCGCTAGCAATTTCCGGCGCGCGACGTGCCTCGCGCGCGCCTCCTCGCTGCCGCCTTGCATCGCGGTGTCGAGCTTGGCGCGCAGGTCCGCCACCAGCGCTTTCATCGCCTCGACGTTGCGGGCGAAGTCCGCCGAGCCCGGGTCGACGACGGAGGTGAGCGCGGTCATCTGATCTCGCTCAATTAGCGTTTCCGCTGACGTGAAACGATCGGCGACTGCAGTATGACGGAAGCGCGCCGCAACGTCCCCTCCCCCGCTTGCAGCTGAACTCGGGTTTACCCGAGTTCGGCCAGATATTAATTGGCCGAAGTCGGATAAATCCGACTTCGGCTGGAGGGACAGGGAGGGGAAACGCAATAGGGTAGAGCATTTCAAGTTACCCCCTCCCCAACCCTCCCCCGCAAGCGGGGGAGGGAGCAGACCGAGCGTGCCGCTCGCGCTGATTCCATCTCGCTGGACCCGCTCTAATCAGCGCGTCTTTTCGAACAGCTGCCGGCCGATCAGCATGCGCCGAATCTCGCTTGTGCCTGCACCGATCTCGTAGAGCTTGGCATCGCGCAGATATCGTCCGGTGGGATAGTCGTTGATGTAGCCGTTGCCGCCGAGGAGTTGAACCGCGTCGAGCGCAACCTTGGTGGCGTGCTCGGCGGCGTAGAGGATGGCGCCGGCGGCGTCCTCCCGCGTGGTCTCCCCGCGGTCGCATGCCTTCGCCACGGCGTAGACATAGGCCTTACACGCGTTCATGCCGACATACATGTCGGCAACCTTACCTTGGACGAGTTGAAACTCCCCGATCGGCTGCCCGAACTGCCGACGCTCGTGGATATAGGGCGTGACCACGTCCATGCATGCCTGCATGATGCCGAGCGGTCCGGCCGCCAGCACGACGCGCTCGTAGTCGAGGCCGGACATCAGGATGGTGACGCCGTCCCCAACCTCGCCGAGGACGTTCTCCTCGGGGACTTCGCAGTCCTGAAACACCAATTCGCTCGTGTCGGACCCGCGCATGCCGAGCTTGTCGAGCTTTTGCGCGGTCGAAAAACCCTTGAAACCTTTCTCGATCAGAAAGGCGGTGATGCCGCGCGCTCCGGCGGCCGGATCGGTCTTGGCGTAGACCACGAGCACCTCGGCTTGCGGGCCGTTGGTGATCCACATCTTGCTACCATTGAGGATGTAACGGTCGCCCCGCTTTTCCGCGCGCGTCTTCATGGAGACGACGTCAGAGCCGGCGCCCGGCTCGGACATGGCGAGCGCGCCCACGTGCTCGCCGGAGATCAGCTTTGCGAGATAGCGGCGCTTCTGGTCCTCGGTGCCGTTGCGGCGGATCTGGTTGACGCAGAGATTGGAGTGCGCGCCATAGGACAGCCCGATCGCAGCGGAGGCGCGCGAGATTTCCTCCATTGCGACACAATGCTCGAGATAGCCGAGCCCTGCTCCGCCCCATTCCTCCTCGACCGTAATGCCGTGCACGCCGAGCTTGCCCAGCTCCGGCCAAAGATCGCGCGGGAAGGTGTTGCTGCGGTCGATTTCGTCGGCGCGCGGAGAGATGCGTGCGGCGGCAAAACCACTCACGCTCTCGCGCAGCATGTCGGCCGTCTCGCCCAGGCCGAAATCGAAACCGCGGATGTCATTCACGCGCATGGCCGCCGATCTCGCATGGATGAGCCCGATCTCCGGGCGCGATCGAAGCTCGATCATCCGATTAATGCACGTCCCTGTCTGCGCATGCAATATTGCGCGTGACGAGCCGTTTTCATCCCGTTGAAGGCGCCGCCGGCACCGCCATCTGCCCCTTGTGCGAAGCGGCCCGCGAGCCAAGAATGACGCACCGACCGCCATCAACGCGGCAGTTTCAAGTTCTGCGGGGGTAGAATAAAGGGCTCCCCGTCGTGATGCGAACGAGCGCATGCGCATAGGGCCGACGCGTCGGAGCGTACTCGCGCTGATCGGAACGCTCGCGCCGGTCGCGGCCTTCGCAGCCTATCCCGACCGGCCGATCAAGCTGGTGGTGGCGCTCGCCCCTGGCGGACCGGCCGACACCGCCGCCCGCGTGTTTGCCCCCTATTTCTCCGAATATCTCGGCCAGAGCGTCGTGATCGAGAACCGCACTGGGGCTTCGAGCGTCGTGGGTACCGAGTCGGTCGTACGGGCGCCGCCCGACGGCTACACGCTTCTCTTCGGCTCGAGCTCCAGCTTCGCCGTCAATCCGGCGGTGATGAAGAACCTGCGCTTCGACGCGCAGAAGGATCTGAAACTCGTGGGTCTGGTCTCGTATACGCCGCATGTGCTTGTGATGCGTGCTTCACTCCCCGCGAACACGCTTGCAGAGCTCGTCGCGCTCGCCAAGGCGCAGCCCGGCAAGCTCACCTACGCCTCATCGGGGGCGGGCGGCGCCATTCATCTCGCAACCGAACTGTTCAAGCGCGAGGCGGGCGTGGACATCGTCCACGTTCCCTATCGCGGCGGCGGCCCGGCCGTGATGGGGTTGCTCACCGGCGACGTCGACGTCTTCATCAACGACGCCAGCACCACGGTGGAGAACATCCGCGCCGGCAAGCTCAAGGCGGTGGCAGTCGCTTGGCCCACGCGCTCGCCGCTTCTCCCGCAGGTGCCGACTTTCGCCGAGCTTGGATTTCCCACCGTTGTGTCCTCCTCGTGGTTTGGCCTCGCCGCGCCCGCGGACACGCCCGCCGACGTCGTCAGCACATTGGCCGCTGCGATGCCCTCGGTCTTCGCCTCCGCGGGATATCAGGCGCGGCTCGAAAAGCTCGGGCTCGAGCAGTTCAACTTGAACCCCGAGCAGTCCGCCGCCTTCATCAAGGCGGAGTTCGACAAATGGGCAGAAGTTGCGCGGTCGGCGGGTATTCAGGTGGACTAGCGCGCGGCCACGCAGCCCCAATCAAGCGGCGCATCCCGGAACCCGCAGCAACGCGATATCTGCGCTAGGTGTCGCTCCACTCAACACATCCTACGCGGGCGACGCGACCAGGCCGAACGTCTGGCCCGCAACTTTACAAAACTTTACCTGTGCGACACTGGCAAGAAAACGCCCGCTCCTAACTTACCACTCACAGGCAACACCGCCTGAGGCCAAGGATGGGAGTTCAGGATGGTCGAACAGAGCAACGGCAAGCCCTCGCAGGCAGGGCAAGTCCCGTCTGAGGATCAACGCCGCGGTCGCCGCGGCACGTTCTTGATCGCGTTGGTCGCGGTGGCCCTGGTGGCCGGCATCACCGGCAACCTGCTGTCCAAAGCGTTCGGCCAAGGTGGTAGCTGGCATCACATCAGCTGGCACGACGGCGGCGTTTTCGGCGGGCCGCTCTCCCCGGCACAAATCGACGATCGCATCGACCGCATGACCAAACATATGGCCATCGAGCTCGACGCGACCACAGATCAGCAGGTCAAGATCGCCAACATCGCCAAGGCCGCGGTCGCTGAGCTGCGACCGCTGCACGAGAAAGCGCACGCCACCCGCGCTCAGGCCATCACGCTCTTGACCGCCCCCACCATCGATCGTAGTGCAATCGAGCGCCTGCGCGCCGAGCAGATCGGCCTTGCGGAAACGGCGAGCAAACGCATCGCGCAGGCGCTCGCCGATGTCGCCGAGGTGCTCAGCCCCGAACAGCGCCGGAAAGTCGCGGACTGGATGTCATCCCGGAGGCACTGGTGGGCGCGCTGGCATCGTGGCTGATGGATAGCGATTGACGGATAATCGTGGGCGAACGTATCCTTTTGATCGAAGATGATTCCCGTCTTGCCGATATGGTAGGCGAGTATCTCGGCAAGGCGGGCTTTCACGTCATACATGCCGAGAACGGAACGCGCGGCCTCGCGCTGCATGGGCGAGAGCCGGTGGACATCGTCGTCCTCGACCTGATGCTGCCGGATGGCGACGGCCTCGACGTCTGCCGGCAGATCCGCGCGCGCTCAGACAGCCCCATTCTTATGCTGACCGCCCGCGGCGATCCCATGGACCGCGTCGTCGGGCTCGAGATGGGGGCGGACGATTATTTGCCGAAACCATTCGAGCCGCGCGAGCTATTGGCGCGGCTGCGCGCCATCCTGCGCCGAAGCCGGGCCGGACCCAAGCCCGACGTGCTGCGCCATGGGCGGCTCGAGATCGACCGCGGCGCCCGCGAGGTGCGTCTTGACGGCACGCCACGTCTCCTCACCGGTTATCAATTCGCCCTGCTCCTGGCGCTCGCCGAGCATGCAGGTCGCGTCATGTCGCGCGACGCGCTCATGGACGCGGTCAAGGGTGAACAGTTCGAAGCGTTCGATCGGTCAATCGACGTCCATGTCTCCCGCATCCGGGCCGCAATCGAGGACGACCCCAAAAAGCCGCGGCGCGTCATCACGGTCCGCGGCACCGGCTATGTCTTCGCCAAAGCCCAGGACTGAAGCGTCGCTCTGCAACGAACTCGGATCGACAGGCAGGCTCGGATGAGACGACTTTATCTGCAAGTCTACCTCACCATCGTGGCTAGCCTGGTTTTGGTCGTGCTCACGGCGGGTCTGCTTTGGCACTTCGTCGCAGGCGTTGGTCCATTCGGGCCGCAGTTCGAGGTCGCCGGCGAAGTCATCGCTGAGCTTGTCCCCCCGGCCAATGCCCCTGCGCAGACGCAGCAGCAAGCGATCAACCGGTTGGCGGAGCGCCTCGGCGCAGATTTGGCGCTGTTCAGCCGCACCAACGAGCCATTGGCCGCTGCCGGCCGGCCGCTACCGGCTCCCAGTCGCAACGGTCAGAGCGGCGGTTGGATGCGAACGTTTGAGGGGCCCGCTGTTTCGATACCGCTCCCGGATGGTCGGCGGCTGGTTGCGCGGGTGCCGCTCCGTCAACGCCCCAGGCCGCTCGTGCTCGCGGCCTTCCTTGGGGCCATCGCGCTTGTGGTCGCTCTCGGTGCCCGCCCGGTCGTGCGACGGCTCACAGGACGGCTCGAGCGGCTGCAGCGCGGAGTGGAGTCGCTAGGAGCCGGCGATCTCAGCGCGCGCGTCAAGGTCGAGGGCCGCGACGAGGTGGCACGGTTGGCGCAGAGCTTCAATCAAGCCGCCGCTCGGATCGAAAGCCTGGTCAACGCGCACAAGATGCTACTGGCCAATGCGTCCCATGAGCTCAGGACCCCGCTGGCCCGGATCAGGCTCGGGCTCGAGCTCCTTGCGGCGCATCCCGAACGCAAAGGAGAGCTTGAGAGGGATATTGCCGAGCTCGACCAACTCGTGGACGAGATTCTGCTCCTCAGCCGCCTCGACGCCTCCGAGCAGCTGGAAGTTCGTGAAGACATCGACCTAGCCGCGCTCGCAGCCGAGGAATGCGCGCGATACGACGATTGCGGCCTCGAAGCAAAGCCGGTCATGGTGCGTGGGGATCCGACGCTCCTGCGTCGAATGATCCGTAACCTCATCGACAATGCGAAACTCCATGGCAAGCCGCCCATCGAAGTGATGGTCGCGAGGGAGGATGATCGGGCTGTGCTCAGCGTGCTCGACCATGGACCGGTGATCGTCGAAGAAGCACGCGAGCGGCTGTTCTCGACCTTTTACCGGATTCCAGGCAGATGCGGGGCGAAGGGGACCGGCCTCGGTCTCGCCTTGGTCAGGCAGATTGCGCGCCGACACGGCGGCGACGTCGCCTACAATCCCGAGCGAGGAAACTCGTTCACCGTGACATTGCCAGCCAGCTCCTAGAACAGTGAACAGCGCGTTCTGCGCGAGCTTAGCCTTTCCCTAGCGGGGGTGACTCGCTATGGTCGCCGCGCAATCGCAGCAGCCTCCACAAACAGGAAAGAAACGATGAGCGATAATCGCGCCGCGCGCGGCAAAAAGATTCGCGACGAAGCCTTCGGCAAGGATGGATTGAAGACGTGGGACGAGCTCAACGCGATCTGCCCGACCCACGCCCGCGCCATTCATGAATATTGCTTTGGGACCATCTGGGACCGGCCGCACCTCGATTTGAAGACGCGCGAATTGATCGCGATTGCGGCGGCGGTGGCGTCCGACTGTCCCAATGAAGTGGCGCTGCATGCGCGCGGCGCGCTCAACCGCGGTGCCGAGCGCGAAGAGATCATCGAGACGATCCTCCAATGCGCACCCTATGTCGGCTTTCCCAAGACCAACCACGCGCTTAAGGCGGCAAAGGACGTATTCGACCGCTGGGAGGCTAAGAAGGACGACTGGAAGGCGCTGTGACGGCGCTCAGGCGCTTGAGCCGGTCTCGGCCGCAAGCATGTCCGCCAGCAGGTCGAGCGCGGCCACCGTAAAGGCATGCATGTTGCCAAGGCGGTCGCTACTGCCGGTCTCGAGCGTGATTGCACGCTCAGTACGTCCGGCAACGGCGATGCAGCTGTGACCAGGCGCATCGCCATATCGATTGCCGGCGGGGCCCGTTGCTCCGCTCTCCGCCACCGCCCACGTCGCCGCGAAGCGTTGCCGGGTGGTTCGCGCCAACAGCAGCGCATAGGGCTCCGTCGAGGCGCGCATCCTAAGGGTCGATATGTCCGGCAGGTCAAGCAGCGCACGCCGCGCGACCTGGGTATAGACAACAGCGCCGCCCCGGAAATAGCCGGAGGCGCCGGGCAACGCCAGCAGCGCCGCCGCAATCAGGCCGCCGGTCGAGGATTCCGCGACCGCGATCGTCTCGCGGCGCTCCTTCAGAACACGAGCGACTTTGTCCGCGCGTGCGATCAAATCCTGCATCGGTGCTCCCCTCCTCCTTTCGGCTCCGGCCCAACGTGCGAACTTGCTCGCAGCGTCGCGCCGCGCCTATGATGCCATGAAGCGCGAACAGCGAGAGCGTCGAATGCGAGCTGAGATCGTCGTGCTCATCGGCCTCACGCTCGGTGCGCAGGACGCCGCCGCCCAGACCTATCCGGACCGCCCCATCAGGCTGATCTCGCCGAACCCCGCCGGCGGCGCGAACGATACGATCGTGCGCATCATCGCGGCGAAAATGTCGACCATCCTCGGCACCTCCTTCGTGATCGATAATCGCGGCGGCGCCGGCGGCAAGATCGGCGCGGAAGCGGTCGCACGCGCAACGCCCGACGGCTATACCGTACTCGCGGGCTCGGTCTCCACGCATTCGTTCGCGCCGGTGGTCACTCCCAAGCTCGGCTATGATCCGATCAAGGATTTCGAGCCGATCTCCCTATTAGCGCTGGTGCAGAACGTGCTGGTGGTGAACCCGTCGCTGCCGGTTGCCAATGTCTCCGATCTCATCGCGCTCGCGAGAGCCCAACCGGGCAAACTCAATTACGCGTCGGGCGGTCCCGGCTCCACCAGTCACTTTGCGGTCGCCATGTTCGTGGCATTGGCCGGCATCCAGAACGACACCGTCCACGTGCCCTATAAAGGCGGCGCGCCGGCGGTGACAGCGACCATCGCGAATGAAACGCAATTCTATTTCGGACCGATGGCGGGAATGATCCCATTCATCGAAGCAGGCTCGGTCAAGGCGCTGGCGGTGAGCGGCGATACGCGATCGCCCTCCCTCCCCGACATCCCGACAATGGCCGAGGCCGGACAGCCGAAATACAAGGCGGTTGGGTGGTTCGGCCTCATGGCGCCGGCCGGGACGCCTGCCGACATTGTGATCAAATTGAGCGCGACCGTCGCCGAAGCCGCGAAAAGTCCTGACGTCGTCGCCGGGTTGCGCGTCCAGGGAATCGAGCCGGCAAGCAGCGGACCGCGTGAGTTTGCTGCCTTCGTCCGGGAGCAGCTTGAGCTGCACAAGAAGCTCGTCGAGGACGTCGACCTCAAGCTGGGCCAATAATACTCGGCCACCGAAAGCACGGGATGGGTGACACGACATGGCAAAAAAGCCCACAGCGAAGAGGCGTAGCATAAACAAGCGGCACTACGACGATATCCTCTACGAGGTCAGGGATCAGGTGGCATGGGCGACCATCAACCGGCCGCGCGTGCTCAATGCCTTTCGCGAGCAGACCCTCGACGAGCTCATCGACGCGCTGAAATCGACCCGCGAAGACCCCTCCGTCGCCTGCGCGGTCGTGACCGGCGCCGGCGACAAGGCGTTTTCCGCCGGCGGCGACTTCTACGCCATGAAGCGGCTCAACTGGGTCAACGGCGCCATGTGGAACGACCGCATGCAGGGCCTCGCCATGACCATCCGCAGCCTGCCGATCCCCGTCATTGCCATGGTCAACGGCTGGTGCATGGGCGGCGGCCACGAGCTTGCGCTGTGGTGCGATTTGGTCATCGCGTCGGAGAATGCCGTGCTCGGTCAAACCGGCGCCCGCGTCGGCGCCTGCCCGACCGTAGGGGCGACGCAATATCTGCCGCGCATCATCGGCGAGCGGTTGGCGCGCGAGATGATTTTCTGCGCCCGGCGCTTCACGGCGAAGGAGGCGGTTGCGATCGGGCTGATCAACAAATGCGTGCCGCAGTCGGAGCTGCGCAAGGAGACGCTGGCCTGGTGCGAGACGATAAAGGGCCATAGCCCGCAGACGCTGCGCATGACCAAGAAAAGTCTCAACTTCGAATCCGATCTCCTCTATGCCTCGTGGCAGCACGGCATGGAGTTGCTCGCCCATGTCTGGGGCTCGGAGGAAAGCCTCGAAGGAATGGACGCCTTCCTCGAGGGACGCAAACCCGATTTCCATAAATTCCGCATGCGCAACAAACGCGAGCTCGAAGATTATCTCGACGGCTGCGCCAAGGACCTCAACGCGCCGCCCTCCATGCGTAGGAAATAATCCATGAGCGAGGATGGCCCGCTCGCCGGGATTCGCGTGCTCGATCTCACCCGCATCCTGGCCGGGCCGCTGTGCACCATGATGCTCGGCGACATGGGCGCCGACGTCATCAAAGTCGAGCCGCCCGAAACCGGCGACGATACCCGCACCTGGGGGCCGCCCTTTCTCGCCGGCGATGCCGTCTATTTCCTCGGCGTCAATCGCAACAAGCGTTCGCTGACGCTCAACATGGCGGTGCCGGCGGGGCAGAAGATTCTCGCTGGCCTCATCGAAAAAGCCGATGTGCTGATCGATAACTTCAAGTTGGGCACGCTCGAGAAGTGGGGCTTCACGGATGCCTGGTTCAAGCGCCAGGCGCCGCGCCTCGTGCGCTGCTCCATCACCGGGTACGGATCGAGCGGCCCCAAGGCAGCACTTCCCGGCTACGATTTCATTCTGCAGGCAGAATCCGGTCTCATGAGCATATGCGGGGAACCCGAGGGCAAGCCGACGAAATACGGCGTGGCGATCGTGGACGTGTGCACCGGCATGCTCGCATCGAACTCGATCCTCGCGGCGCTCAATGCGAGGGAGCGCACCGGCAAGGGCCAGAAGGTCGAACTCTCGCTCTATGAGACGTCGCTTGCGATGCTCGTCAACGTCGCCGCGAGCTATCTTGCTGCCGGCCGCAACGCTGGCCGCTTCGGCAACGGCCATCCGAGCATCGTGCCGTATACGAGCTATCAGACCGCGGACGCCATGATCGCGCTCGGAGTGGGAAACGAACGTCAGTTCGCGCGTCTCGCCGACGTGCTCGGCCATCCCGAATGGGCCAAGGACGCGCGCTTCGCCAGCAACCGCGCACGCGTCGAGAACCGTGCCGTAATCGACAGCCTCATCAGCGAGGCATTGTCGCACGATAAGGCCGATGCCTGGCTTGCCAAGCTCAAGGCGGCAGGAATCCCCTGCGGGAAGATCAACTCGGTCGCCCAAGCGCTCGATGATCCCCAGACGGCGGCGCGCAAAATGATCGAAACCATCGAGCACCCGACCGTAGGCGCCTTGAAGATGCTCGGGATTCCGTTCAAGTTTTCGGATACCGCCTGCTCGGTGCGGCGCCCGCCGCCGACGCTCGGCCAGCACAGCGAGGAAATTCTATCCGGCGAGCTTGGCCTCGACGACAAGGCCATCGCCAACCTGCGGCAGCAGAAAGTGATCTAAGGGCTTGCGCATGATCAACGGACTGAGCCACATCTCGATCGCCGTTCCGAATCTCGAAGCGGCGGCGCGTGAGCTGAGCGCGAAATACGGGCTTAAAGTGGGAGCGCCCATGGTGAACGCCGAACAGGGCGTGCGCCTCGCCTATGTCGAGCTCGGCAACGGCAAGATCGAGCTGATGGAGCCATCACGGCCGGATTCGCCGGTCGCCAAATTCCTCGAGCGCAACCCCAAGGGCGGCATTCATCACCTCTGCCTCGCCGTGGAGGATGTCGAGACAGCCGCGCGCGCTTTTGCGCAAAACGGCGTCCGCGTGCTCGGCGAAGGCAGGCCGCAGCGCAATGTGGAGGGCGCGGCGATCGCCTTCATCCATCCCGGCGATTTTTTGGGCGCGCTGGTCGAGCTCGAGCAGCACAAGGTGTGAGGAGACCCATGAAGGTCAAGCGCATCGAGCCGATCGCGGTCAGTTTGCCGATGAAGAAGCCGGTGGTCATGGCAGGCGTCGAGATCAAGCGGGCGGACAACGTGCTGCTGCGCATCGAAGCGGATAACGGCACCGTCGGCTGGGGCGAGGCCGCCTCCGCGCCCACCATGACCGGCGAGACGGTCGAGAGCATGATGGCGGCGGTCGCGTATCTCGCGCCGGCGCTCGAGGGCCGGCCAGCCGAAGACATTGCCGGCGCGCTGGCGGCCATGGCCGCGCGCATGTACGCCAACAACGGCGCCAAGGCGGCAATCGAGATCGCGCTGCACGACCTCGTCGGCCGCGCTACCAACCGACCGGCCTACGCGCTCATCGGCGGCAAGCAGAGAAGCCGCATGGCCGTGCTCGGCGTCATCGGCACTGGCGAGCTTGCCTCCGACCTGCGCGAAACGGAAAAGAAGAAGGCGGACGGTTGCGTCGCCTTCAAGATCAAGGTCGGCATCGACGCGCCGCTCGTCGATGCCGAACGCACGCGCCGCGTGTGCCAGCTCATCGGACCTGACGCGCTGATTTCATCCGACGCCAATCAGGGCTGGAGCACGGAGCAGGCCGTGCAATACGTGCGCGCGGTCGCCGATGCCGGGCTCGATTTCTTCGAGCAGCCGGTGCAGGCGGACGACCTCGCCGGCATGACGGCCGTGGCGGCCGCGGCAGGCGACATCGCCATCGGCACCGACGAGGGTATCCATTCGCTCGAGGACATCCGCCGCCACCACGAGCGGCACGCCGCGCGCGGGGTGAGCCTCAAGGCGATCAAGCTCGGCGGCATGCGCGGTGCGACTGAGGCGGGGCGCCTGTGCGACACCCTCGGACTCAACGTCAACGTCTCCGCCAAGACCGGCGAATCGAGCATCGCCTGCGCGGCAGCCATGCACATCGCCGCCGCGCTGCCGCAGATCGCCTGGGGGCTCACGCTCACGAACGAGGGTCTCGCCGAGGACGTGACCTCGCAACCCGTGCGCATCGTGCGCGGACACGTCGAGGTCTCCGACCGCCCGGGACTGGGCATCGACGTCGACGAGGAGCGCGTGCGGCGCTACCGGCGCGAGGCGCCGGTGCGGCAAGTGGCGTAGCAGCAAGTGGCGTAACGGCAACGTCGGGGCTGGGGCAACGAATGAAGCAAGACCATGTCGGTATCGCGGTGGTGGGGGCCGGCCGCATCGGCACGTTGCGCGCGCGACTTGCCGCCAAGCATCCGGCCGTTCGATTCCTGGCGGTTTCCGATCGCGATCCTGCGCGCGCCCGCGCGCTCGCCGAGGCTGCCGGCGCCGATGTCCACAGCGGCAGCAACGAGGAGGTGATCGCCCATCCGCGGGTGAGCGCGGTCATCGTCTCGACGCCGGAGCAGCAGCACACGCAGCCGATCCTCCAAGCCTTGGAGCTCGGCAAGCCGGTGCTGGTGGAGAAGCCGATCGGATTTTCGCTGCGCGAGGCGGACCAGATCCTCGATACCTTGCACGCCACGAAGGGCGAGCTTCGGGTCGGCTATAGCCGACGCTACAAGGAATGTTTTCTGCGCGCCAAGGAGCAGATGTTGCAGGGTCGCCTCGGCAAGGTGGTCGGCGGCATGGCGCGCGTCTACAATTCGCGCGCGCAGGCTTTTGCGATTCTCAAGCGCGATCCCCACGCGACGCCGGTGCTCGACGTGCTCACCTATTACGTCGATCTGATGTGCTGGTTCCTGGAAGGCAACCGGCCGGTCGAGGTGGTGGCACGCGGACAGCACGGCATTTTCAAGGAGGCCGGCTACGGGGCCCAGGACGTGACCTGGGCGATTCTAACCTTCGCGGACGGCGCGGTGATCAATCTCGGAATCAGCTATGCGTTGCCCGCGCGCTACCCGACGCTCGGGCAATCCGACCGCGTGGAGCTGCTCGGCAGCGAAGGCACGATGATTATCGACGACGATCACCTCGATCATCTGCTGTTCTCGCAGAAAGGCGTACCCCACCCGTACGTGCCCGAGCATGCCGTCGACATGGCGTTTCTCGGCAGCAATAGCGCTGGCGATTGGGCGGTCGGCGATTTCTGGGGCCCGCTCGGCAACGAGACGCGCGCCTGGCTCGATCATCTCGCCACCGGAGCGCCAACGATCCATTGCACGCCGGAACAGGCGCGCATCAATCTGGAAACAACGATCGCGATTGAGCGCGCGGCCGCGTCCGGCAAGACGGTGCGGCTGCCGCTGCAGATGGAGGAGTAGCGCGGCCTCGGTTACTCCTCGGATTCCTACAGAAGATGCCACATGGTCCCCTCCCGCTTGCGGGGGAGGGACAGGGAGGGGGTACTCAACACGATAGAGCATTTCGGCCCACCCCCTCCCCAACCCTCCCCCGCACGCGGGAAAGGGAGCAGACCGAGTTCGTCGCTCGTACTGATTCATTGCAGCTCGACTACGCGCTCGCGCGGTGCTCCACATTGGCGATGCGCTGCGGCACACCGAATTCCCGCCGGCAGACCTCGGCAAGCGCCGCGATGCCCTCGCGAATCGCCTGCGTCGAGGGATTGGCGAAGCAAAGCCGCAGCCGGCTCCTGCCGTAGGCCTCGTGCGTCGACCAATCGGGCCCTGGGTTGATGGCCACGCCGGCCGCCAGCGCCGCCTGCGCGAGCTTTGGCGTGTCCACTGCGTCAGGTAGTTTGACCCACAAAAAGATGCCGCCCTTGGGCTCGTCGAACTCGGCCGCGGTGCCGAAATGCTGGTTAAGCGCCTCCACCATCGTATCGAGCTTGGCGCGCAGCCCGTGCGTGAGCTTGGGCACGTGTTCACTGAAGTGCCGCGCACAAAACTCTCCCAACACCATCTGCTCGAGCGCGCCCGAGCCGGCGTCGGTCTTGAGCGCGAGGATGCGCGAGAGAATGTCCCACCGCGCGACGATGTAGCCCACGCGCAGCGCCGGCGCGATCGATTTGGAGAATGAGCCGATGTGGATGACGCTGCCGCGCTCGCTCATGGCATAGAGCGCGGGCGGGCGCCGGCCGTCCCAGGTGAGGTCGGCGTAGCAATCATCCTCGAAGATCGGGACGTGGTGCTCCTGCGAGAGCCGCAAGAGTTCGCGACGGCGCGCTTCGCTCAGAATGGTGCCGGTCGGATTCTGCACGGTCGGGATGGTGTAGATGTATTTGGCGCGGATGCCTCGACGCTTGAGGTCATCGAGCGCGGCGGCGACCGCGTCAACGCGCATGCCGTCCTTGTCGAGCGGGATGCCCACCGCGTTCACCCGTAGTCGTGCCAGGCGCGTGAGCGAGCCCTGATAGCTTTCCTGCTCGATGAGGACCGTCTCTCCGGGCGCGAGCAGCAGGCCGTTGACGAGATCGAGGCCTTGCAGCGAGCCCGACGTGATCAGGATTTCGTCGGCGGTGCATGAGATGCCGGCGGTGCGCTTGAGCTTGTCGGCCAGAAATTCCCGCAGCGGGCGATAACCGAGCGGGCCGCTGTTGAGTCCGTAGCTCGCAAGCGTTGCGCCTTCCCGCTTGAGCACGGCGGTCGCCGCCGCAATGAACTCATCGACGGGAACGTGGTCGGCATCGTTGTTGCCGCCGATAAAGTTATATTTGGGAAATCCCGTCCACTTGTCAGCGGGCGCCGGCAAGGATGGCGCCAGGAGCGGCGTGAAATCGAACGATGCGGAGACCATGCTGCGTCCTTCTTACCGAGCGAAAAGCCTAGCATCGCCAGGGCACCGCGTCTAAGCGGACAGGGGGGTGTCCGCAAATCATCGTGCCCGGTCATCCTCCCGTCACCCGCGGGCTTGACCCGCGGGTCCATCTTCTTGCGAAGCGCATGGATTGCCGGATCAAGCCCGGCAATGACAATCTTCGCTCGTTCGCGGGATATGGAGAAAAGCAATGGATACGCGCGACCTGCATGACAAAGGATTGAAGCTTCGGCGCGAGATCTTCGGCCGCGAGGCGGTCGAGCAGCGCATGAACGCCTTCGGCGCGTTCGGCGAGCCGCTACAGAACATGATCAACACGTATGCCTACGGCGACGTCTGGAGCCGCCCCACGCTGCCGCTCAAGACGAAATCGCTGGCCGCAATCGCGATGACGGCGGCGATCGGGCGCACCGCCGAGCTTCGTGTCCATGTCAACGGCGCGCTCACCAACGGCTGCACGGCAGACGAGATCCGCGACGTTCTGCTGCTGGTCGCGCTCTATTGCGGGATACCGGCCGCGAACGAAGGCCATCGCATCGCGCACGAGGTGCTGCGCGAGCGCGGCGCGTAGATGCGCGCCACAACTATTGCTGCGGAATGCCGGCGGCCTCGCGCACCGCGTTCCAGCGGGCGAACTCGCGCGCCATGTGCTCGCCGAAGGCCTCCGGCGTCGAGCCGCGCACGACCACGCCGGCCGTGGTCAAGCGCTTTTGCACGGCCTCCTCCCCGAGGCTTTCGTTGATGACTTTGTTGAGCTTGGCGATGATCTCCCGCGGCACGCCGCGTGGCGCGAACACGCCGTACCACGTCGTCACGTCGTAGCCGGGAAGCACGCCCGATTCGATTGCCGCCGGCACCTCCGGCACCGCCGGAAAGCGGTCCTTGCCGGTAACCGCGAGCGCCTTGAGCTGGCCCGACTGAACCTGGCCCAGCACCGCGGAAACCGTGTCGAACAGTACGTCGACCTGCTTGCCGAGGACCGCGGAGATCGCCTCGGGCGAGGTGCGGAACGGCACGTGCAGGATGTCGATGTCGGCGGTCTGCCGGAACAGCTCGCCGGTGAAATGCTGCGTGGCGCCGAAGCCGGGGCTGGCGAAGGAGAGCTTGCCGGGATTGGCCTTCGCGGCGGCGACCAATTGCTTCACGTCATCGGCGGGGAAGTCCGGGCGCGTGACGATAATCAGGCCGGCGGTTGCAACCTGCGCCACCGGATCGAACGCGGTGAGTGTGTCGTAGCGCAGCGACTTGTTCATGACGGCGGCGATGATTTGGCCCGCGGTCATGATGCCGAGCGTGTAGCCGTCCTTGTCCGCGCGCGCGACGGCCTCATTACCCAGCGTGCCGGCGGCACCCGGCCGGTTTTCGATCACCACCGGCTGGCCGAGTTTATCCTGCAGGGCCTGTGCGACGATGCGGCCAATGATATCGGCGCCGCCGCCGGGTCCGAACGGGACGATGATGCGCACCGGCCGCTGCGGCCAATCCTGCGCCCTCGCCGCGCGCGTGCCGCCGAGCCATGCGGCGGTACAGACGGCGAGCAGGCGGCGTCGCGTGAGCATAAACTTTCCTCCCTCGGCCGCGGGGCGGCGCACACCGGACACGCGCCCCATAACGTGGCCGATTTCTCAATCTGAGCCGGCTTTATACCGCAGCTTGTTGTAACGGCCACGAGCTAAACACACCGTCCCGGCTGTCGTTCTCGCGCCACGACCAGCTTCCAGAGGCTGTGGTATAGATCCACGGTTGGGGCGAGAAGGACCGGTGAAGTGACTATGGGAGGCGGTCGCGTGCGAGGCCGCTCGTTCAACCGACGACGACGCCGGTGGCATAGACCGTGTCCACGAGCTTGCGTGCTCCGGTCTCCGGTTCACCGATGTTGTTGATGATCACATCCGGCCGCAGCTTGCGGTCCGACAGCTCGGCGCGGTTCATCCGATCGGTAACGTTCCCGTCGGTCCCTCGGTCGCGGGCCGCGAGGCGGGCCCCGAGCACCTCTCGCGGTGTGGTGACGAGCACGGTCACCACATTGGCGTAGCGCTCGCGCACGGCGCCAACGACGCTGCGCGACACGTTGCAAACCACCGTCCGGCCGGCTTCGATATCGAAATCGATGGCGAGCGGAATTCCGTACATGTGGCCGTGCGCGCTCCACCAGAACGCAAACGCGCCGTTGGCCGCCGCCTGCTTGAAGGCCGATGGCGAAATGAATTCATTGTCCTCGAAGATCGAAGGCGGCCGCGTCACAACGCGCGCGGGAAAAACCACGGTGGCATCGTCACGGCAGGCGGCGCGAGCGCGCGCGATCAACGTGTCCTTGCCAGCGCCGCTCGGCCCGACCACCAGCACCAGACGTCCGGGGCCGATCAATTTTGATCGGGTGGTCAACCATCGGAAAGCTGAGGCGACCCAGCTCATGCCACGCGCCGGCCGGCACGCCACACGCTGCGAACCGCCGGCACATCGCGCGCAAGGCGCACGCGGATGAGATCAGCGCGTTTTCCGACCGCGATTTCGCCGCGGTCGCGCAATCCGACGGCCTCGGCGGGGGTCTTGCTGACCATGCGGATCGCCGCCGCCAGTCCGATGTCCGGAACGGCCGTGGGCAGACGCAACGCCGCCATCAGCAGGCTGGCAGGCACGTAGTCCGACGAGAGCACGTCGAGCGCGCCGACGCGCGCCAGCTGCTGCGTCGCGATGTTGCCGGCATGCGAGCCACCGCGCACGAGATTGGGTGCTCCCATCAAGACGCGGATGCCGGCCGCATGCAGCGCCTGCGCGGCCTCGACCGTGGTCGGAAACTCGGCGAGCGACACGCCATTGCGGATCGCTTCGGCGACGTGATCGGGAGTGGTGTCGTCGTGGCTCGCTAAACGTACGTTGTGCCTGCGGGCGAGATCGACCAGTTCGCGATGGTTCGTCTCGGCATGCGCGGCCTGGTAGGCAATGCGCTTGGCAAACAGCACGTCGAGCTCGGCGTCGGTCATGCCGCCATTCTTGCTGCGGTAATAGTCTCGCAGCTTCCCCTCGTCGCGGAACTGCCGCTGCCCGGGCGTGTGATCCATCAGCGACACGAGGCGGACATCCGCGCGCCCGATCAATGCGTTCGTTTCCGCGACGACGCTCGGCATCGGCACCTCGCAGCGAAGATGAAGGAAGTGCTCGAGGCGAAGAAGATCCGCGTCGCGTGCGATCGCTATGGCGTCAGCGAGGATCTCCGCTTGCCCATCGACCTCTTCCGCTCCTTCTTCGCGCCAAACGCGCAGCGAATCGAGCGTCGTCGTGATGCCGCAGGTCGCCAGCAGGCCGTCGTAGGAGACCACGGCCGCGACCGGATCCCAATACACCTTAGGCCGGGGCACGTAATGTGCCTCGAGATGATCGGTGTGCAGCTCGACCAGACCCGGAAGCAGGAGGTCGCCGCCGAGATCCTCGGCGTGGGCCGGTGCGCGGCCTTCGCCGATCTCGACGATGAGCCCGTTCATGGCTGCGATCCATCCGGCCTCGATCACGCGGTCCGCGAGGACCACGCGAGCATTGGCCAGGAGCAGATCGTGAGCCATTTGCATCCTCAGGCTGCCGCCGAGAAACGGTGAACGTCGATCACGGTGTCCGCGATCGCCGTGCGGACATCGTCGTCGTGTACGATCGCCACGACGGCCGTCCCGCGCCGCTTCTTTTCGGCCACCAGGTCGACAACCACCGCACGGTTGCCGGCGTCGAGCGCGGCGGTCGGTTCGTCGAGCAGAAGAAGCGGCACATCCGATATAAAGCCGCGGGCGATGTTGACGCGCTGCTGCTCACCCCCAGAGAACGTCGCCGGCGGCAGCGGCCAAAGGCGCTCCGGAATGTTGAGCCGACGAAGGAGATCGGCCGCCCTGCGCCGGGCATTGTCCCGCTGCACCCCCGCAATCACCAGCGGCTCGGCCACGACGTCGACCGTCGGCACGCGCGGGACGGCGCGCAGAAACTGGCTGACATAGCCGAGCGTGCGCGCTCGCAGGCGGAGAATCTGGCGGGGCTCGGCGGTGGCGACGTCGACCGTGCTGCCATCGGCATGCACGCGGATGCTGCCCTCGTCGCACCGGTAGGTCCCGAAGATCATCTTGAGGATCGAGCTCTTACCGGCTCCCGACCGGCCGGCGAGGACAACGCACTCTCCGGCGCGCACGGCAAATTCGACGCCGGCCACGACCGGAAGGCGAATCCCGCCCTGCAAATGCATGGTGAACGTCTTTGCTACAGCCGTCAGTTCGAGCACGGTCGACATAACACCCTCACGGCGGCAGGACCGAGGACACCAGCAGCTGCGTGTAGGGCTGGTGCGGATCGTCCAGCACCTGGTCGGTGAGCCCGGTCTCGACGATCTCACCATCCTTCATCACTATGATCCGATGAGATAACAGCCGTGCGACGGC
>WNFZ01002288.1_pt1 | contig 28051 bp, 18 predicted proteins | sample 5400081 | NCBI WGS metagenome assembly WNFZ01 (sample SAMN13153365, study PRJNA577476) | soil metagenome | isolation source: 80 cm soil or saprolite under grassland replicate 1 | place: USA:California | collected 2016-06-15 | reverse complement strand
TCACAGCCGGCGCGCCCAACCCGCGTAATACTCCTCCGCCTGACGCTGCCCCTAGTGTTGCCAGCACGGTTCCAGCAAATGGCGCTTCGAGTGTTCCATTGAGCAGCAATGTCTCAGTCACATTCAGTGAACCTGTCAATGTGACTGCCTCCTGGTATACACTTTCCTGCTCGCTTAGCGGTGCACACACTGCTACATTCTCTGGCGGTCCAACCACTTTTGTCCTAGATCCAGGCACAGATTTCGTGGATGGGGACGATTGCACCTTAACGGTTCTTGCCAATCAAGTTACTGATCAGGATAGCAACGATCCCCCTGATAATATGACAGTGAATTTCACTGTTGGCTTTAGTACAGGTAATGCATGCTTGGCACCATACACACACATTTATAGCATTCAAGGCAGTGGTCTGTCAGCGGCAATTACAGGCACAGTTACCACTCAAGGTGTTGTAGTTGGTGATTATGAAGGTGCATCGCCTGCATTGCGTGGCTTTTATTTGGAAGACATCACAGGTGACAACAACTCTGCCACATCAGATGGTATCTTCATTTTCAACGGCAACAATAACAATGTGAACTTGGGTGATATTGTACGCGTGTCCGGTACAGCAGATGAATTTCAAGATCAAACTGAAATCACAGGCGTAACTTCCATAACTAATTGTGGAACTGAACCTATGGATCCGGTCGAGGTAACGTTCCCAGTGCCTTCTGCAGACTATCTGGAACGATACGAGGGCATGCTTGTTCGTCTACCGCAGACTATGTATGTGACCGAGCACTTCCAACTTGGACGTTTTGGCGAAGTATTGCTTTCATCTGGTGGCCGTTTGAAACAACCGACAAATGTTGTTGCTCCGGGTGCCCCAGCGCTTGCTTTACAAGCTCAAAATGATTTGAACAAGATACTTTTGGACGACTCCACTCAGGTTCAAGACCCAGACCCGATCCTGTTTGGACGCGGTGGCCAGCCACTCAGCGCGAGCAATACCTTGCGCGGCGGCGATACAGCCACCGGCATTATCGGCGTGATGACTTACACATGGGCAGGTGACTCAGCGAGTGGCAATGCCTATCGCGTTCGCCCATTCGATGCGTTGAATGGATACGCAAGCTTCGAGCCATCCAACCCTCGCCCGCAGTCTGCTCCTGCGGTAGGTGGCACGGTGAGAGTGGTTGGCATGAATCTGCTCAACTTCTTCAACACCTTCGATGGACTTCCCGATACAGTAGATAACTGTAACAATGGTGTTGGTGGCCCGTCGACAGACTGTCGGGGCGCTGATACGCAGTCTGAATTTGACCGTCAATGGGCCAAGACTATAGCAGCGATTCTCTCCATGAATGCTGATATCATTGGCGTTAACGAGATTGAGAATGATGGCTATGGTCCTAATAGTGCAATTGCCTTCCTAGTAAATAAGCTCAATGATGCAACCGCTCCGGGCACATATGCTTTCATTGATGTAGACTCAAATACTGGTCAGGTGAATGCACTTGGTACAGATGCGATCAAAGTTGGCATGATTTATAAACCAGCTTCGGTAATACCTGCGGGTCAGACGGCAGCGTTGAATTCAGTGGCTTTCGTAAACGGTGGCGATCCTGCTCCGCGCAGCCGTCCTTCATTGGCACAAGCATTCCAGGTTAACGCTACTGGCGCGCAGTTCGTAGTGGATATTAACCATCTCAAGAGCAAGGGTTCAGCATGTACTATTCCGGATGCTGGAGATGGACAGGGCAACTGCAATGCTGAACGCGTCGCTGCTGCTACTGCCTTGATGAATTGGCTGGCTACAGATCCAACTGGTATCAACGATGCGGACATTCTAATGGTCGGTGACTATAACTCCTACGCGATGGAAGATCCAATCACTGTTATTAAGGATGCTGGGTATACCAATCTGATTCAATCTTTAATTGGTCCGGATGCATACTCGTATGTGTTCGATGGACAATGGGGCTACCTCGATCATGGTTTTGGATCGCCCACGGTTGTCTCACAAGTGACTGGTATTGGTGAGTACCATATCGACTCTGATGAACCCAGTGTGCTTGACTACAATACTGATTTCAAGACGCCGAATCTCATCACGAGTCTGTATGCTCCTGACCAGTTTCGCGTTTCCGACCACGATCCAGTGATTATTGGTCTTAGCCCGATCCACTACAACTTTACCGGCTTCTTCCAGCCTGTAGATAACCTGCCAGCTCTTAACATAGTCAAAGCAGGGCAAGGCATTCCTGTAAAGTTCAGCCTCAGTGGAAATCAAGGTTTGGACATTTTCGCAAGTGGCTATCCCGCTTCTCAGCAGATTACTTGTAACTCAAATGATCCTCAAGACCTCATCGAGCAAACAGTCACTGCTGGCTCAAGCAGCCTTTCCTATGATTCGACTACCGACACCTATAACTATGTTTGGAAAACAGATAAGGCATGGGCGAATAGCTGCCGACAATTGACTATTGTGCTCAAAGATGGATCAATACACACAGCAGACTACAAGTTTACAAAGTAAACCCTCAATCAATAAAAGAAGGCTGGCAATCGCCAGCCTTCTTGCTTTAATCATCTTGTTATCGTACCGAACGTCATTACACCAGAACCTCTTGTGAACCAGCACAGTCTCTCAAATATCATTCGGCTGAAACTTTGGCTAAATCAATAGCTAGGACAATAAACTGGGTGGTTTGGTTGGCAGCAAAGTTGTTGTCGCTGACCAGAATCAGCGGCAGTCGACCATCGGGTAATGCCGGACCGAACGCCATGCCCTCGATATTATCCGGTTCGATCCCCAGATCTTGTTCCACATTCAGAAGCAGCCGCTTGGATACTGGTGTAAAGGAAATCGGAGGCTGGCTGACGCCATTGGGATAAAGGGAGAAATCGCCAGACACATCCGTTGCTCCCTGAGTGCTGATCTCATAAAGCCAGATGGTATTGCCTTCACCCTCCGCGCCGACAGAGAAGGAGCGCTCCAGCGCCAGCATCGTCCCGAGATTGTCCAGAGGCAGCAACTCCACTAATCCATTCACACGAAACTGATCCGGTGGAACAGGTACTTCGGCGACCGGATTGACAACATATACATACTCGCTGCCTGGCTCTCCAGAATTTAACTGGTACTCTAAAATACGCGCAAAACTACTTTGCCCGATATTTGCTGCGGGACCGTCCTGTGCCAGCGCGCCTTCGGATGCTGTCACAAGAGTGTGCTGATCCGGCGTGATATTCAAGCTTTCGAAAGCCAAATTGCCTCGCACTCCCTGGGTGCCTGAGCCATCAGGAAGGAACTTATCTGGAATGGTCAAAGACCGGTTTTGATATCCATCGAAATTCATCCGCTTGATAAATGGGTTTACAGGTGGCTGGCGCGTGGCAAATCCCTCAGATGTATAGTACAGTGAACCCTCACGCGTCAGCAGAAGTCCTTCAGGATCGAGAGAACCAGGTGTATAGGGCAAACCATTTGCATCTAATATTTTGGTCACATTCAGGAAGGTAATGTCGCCCGGATCCAGGTGTCCATCGGAAACATCAATTTTCAAGGTGTAATAGCGCACGGGGTCGATTGTGCCCTGATCATCGGAAATGGAATAGTAGACATGACGCAGAGGGTCATAGGTGATACTCGATAACCCTCCGATTTCTGTATCCTGGAATTGTGTGTCAGTAGGAATATTCACTGTGCCGATGAACTCATAACCAGCTACCGTAACCTTCTCCTCTGTACTTTTGGCTGTAACTGTCTGCGCGCCGCCAGCATTGGCAGACAGGATCAAGAGGAACATCAGCAACGGACGAGTCAGAAAAGACCGGGGACGCTTTAGGAATGACATCATTTTAGCCTCCATAATCTAGAGTTAGTTGCGCTACATAAGTACTGGGCAACTCAGGATAATGAACAGCGATGCTGGCTGGTTTGATAACTGGCGGGGGATAAACTTCAATGTCGTGCAAAAATGTGCATGATGAAGTAATTGCATTGTAGCATAGGAATGTACCCGGATATTACCGTTGCGAATACACCTGCGGATTTACACAATTCGGCAAACGATCACCTTTCAAGCCGGAGATCAAATTCTGTGATGCCATCCAAGACATTTTGTCACGAGCAACCTTGCTCGCACTGGCGATGTGCGGCGCGATGACAAGATTATCCAGTGTGAGTAATAGGCTGTTCATTGGAAGCGGCTCGGGCTCTGTCACATCCAACCCTGCGGCAAAAATTCTGCGCTCCTTCAATGCCTCGTAAAGCGCATCCAAATCTACAACCGGACCACGCGAGGTATTGATCAGCACAGCGCTCGGTTTCATCTTCGACAAGGCTTCCGAATTGATCAGGTGATGTGTCGCTGGCGTTAGCGGAGTGTGCAGAGAAATAAAATCCGATTCCTCAAGAAGAGCCTCAAGGTCCACACTCGTGGCGTTGAATCCTGCGCCTGATTTCTTGTCCATGGGATCATAATAAATCACACGCATATCAAAGCCTATCGCTCGCCGCGCCATCGCCTTGCCAATGCGACCGAATCCCACAAGCCCAAGTGTTGCACCCTTCATCTCTGTGCCAAGCAGTAACATGGGTCCCCATGTTTTCCATTTGCCATCCCGCACATAATGATCCGCTTCGATCAAGCGGCGTCCCGCCGCCATCATCAAGGCAAAGGCGAAATCAGCGGTTGCATCCGTGAGTACATCGGGCGTGTTACCCACAGGGATTTTTCGATCGGTTGCCGCTTGTATATCGATGTTGTCGAATCCGACCGCATGATTGCTGATCACTTTCAAGTGTTTCCCTGCCGCATCCATCACCTCGCCATCGATCTTATCGGTCAACAAGGACAAGATACCGTCAACGCCTTGCACTTGTTTCAATAGCGCATCACGACTCGGCGGCAATTCCTCCTGCCATAGATCCACTTCGCAAAAATCCCGAATGATATTCAAGCCTTTATCGGGAATGATTCGTGTCACGAATACTTTGGGTTTCGACATCGCCGCTCCAAAAAATGTTTCTGTTATGATAACAGACATGGACGCGAATCGTTTCGTCACGCACAGTTTGCAAGAGCCTCGCATTTTGCGAATCTTATCTGCTGCCTTGGAGGCAGTGGATCCATACGTTGCGGTGCAACAGAATCTCCCTACTCTTGACGGTCGCGTCTTTGGTCTGGGGATTGGAAAAGCCGCGCTTCCGATGATGGACGCGCTCGCCGCGCGGATTCCAATCTCTGGTGGAATCGCCGTGACCAAATTCGGTTCGGGACTCAGCCGGGATTCTTATACCATTATCGAAGGTGGACACCCCATCCCAGACGCGCGTTCTTTATACGCCGGTGAAAAAGTTATGGAGTTTGTCTCTTCTTTGCGTGAGGATGACACATTGGTTTGTTTGATTTCGGGCGGAGGTTCGGCATTAGTCACCGCGCCGGATGTTCCTTTGGAAGATTTGCAAACACTCACATCTTTATTGTTAGCCAGCGGTGCACGCATCGATGAAATAAACACATTGCGCCGCCAGCTCGACCGAATCAAAGGCGGAGGCTTGGCACGCGCAACGAAAGCAAAAATCATTAGCCTGATTCTTTCCGATGTAATTGGAAATCCGCTGGAAGCAATTGCCTCAGGACCGACTGTGCCGGATCCTACAACAATGGAAGATGCGTTGATGATATTGGACAAATATTTCGGCACGCTAACCACTGAGACACAGAGACACCGAGATTCTTTAAACTCCGTCACTCAGTGGCTCCGTGGTTCTAAGCACACCATCGATGACCAGTCCATCTTTGCTCAGGTTTACAATTTGATTATCGGTGATAACAGTATTGTTTCACAAGCCGCATTGAAGCAAGCAGCACTTGAGGGCTTTCATGCAGAAATATTAACGAATGAATTACAAGGCGAAGCGCATGAAGTCGGTGCGATGCTGGCGAAAAAATTGCGTGAGGAATCAACAAAGCGTCCGCGACCATTTTGTTTGATCGCAGGTGGAGAGACAACAGTTACGATTAAGGGAAAAGGAAAAGGGGGGAGGAATCAGGAGTTGGCGTTGAGTGCCGTTGCTGAGTTGGCTGGGTTGGAAAATGCGATGCTGGTTGCGCTAGCTACCGATGGCGATGACGGTCCGACAGATGCGGCGGGCGCGGTGGTGACGGGGGAATCCGCTCGAAGGGCAGAGTCGCTTGGGCTGGACGCGGCGGATTCTTTATCCCACAACGATGCGTACCCCTTTTTCGATGCGTTGGGCGACCTAATAAAAACCGGTCCCACAGGGACTAACGTCAATGATCTCATTTTTTTGGTCGCTGGTTGACAGGCGAATTATTCGTCTTATAATTAATTGGTCAGACAAAATCCTGTGCTTGATTAATTAACAACCTCTAAAAACCATGCCAAAGACTACCTGGCGAGTCTGTGTATAGTTCTGCGCTAACGGAGTATCCTTACAGTTCGACTTGTGAGTTACTCCGTTTTTTCTTTCGTACAGGTTATCCTTAAGAAAGGAGGTGCTTACCAGATAAAGCGTCCTCCAGATTAATGCAATAGCTAGTTGTAAGAGATCAAAAAGGAGAGAAGGATATGTCTAATAAAAAGCTGTATTCTCTGTTCGCTTTATTTGTGATCGTAGCGACAGTGCTTTCAGCGTGCGGGGCCAAACCCACAGCTGCCCCGGCTACAAGTAGCAGTGGTGGCGCTGGCAAACAGGTAGAAGTATTCTCTTGGTGGGTCGGACCTGGCGAAGCCGACGGCTTAGCTGCAATGGCCAAAATCTTCGAAGCGAAATATCCCGATGAAAAGTTTGTGAATGCATCTGTCGCTGGCGGCGCGGGCACAAATGCCAAGGCTGTTCTTGCGACTCGCTTACAAGCTGGCGATCCGCCGGATTCCTGGCAGGCGCACGCCGGTGAAGCTACCTTTGCTTACGTAGATGCGAAACAAATTCAGCCGTTGGATGATTTCTTCAAATCGAGTGGCTTTGGCGCGGCACTGCCAGCCTCTCTGCTTCCGTTGATTTCGAAGGATGGTCATCCATATAGCGTACCGGTCAACATTCATCGCTCGAACGTAATGTGGTACAACCCGAAGGTGCTGCAGAGCGCGGGGGTAACGGTCCCTGCTGGTGGGTTTGCAAACTATGATGACTTTTTTGCTGCTTGTGACAAGATCAAAGCCGCAGGCAAAACCTGCCTGGCTTTGGGACCTGCCTGGACTGCCGAGCACCTGTTCGAGAATGTGATGATCGGAACACTGGGCGCGGACGGCTGGGCTGGCTTGTGGGATGGCAAGACGGATTGGGCTAGTGCCGATGTCACCAAGGCTCTCAACAATTACGCCAAGGCACTTTCCTACACCAACAGCGATGCTGCAACCTTATCCGATTGGCAACCTGCTGCCCAACTCATGACCAACGGCGATGCTGCTTTCAATATCATGGGCGACTGGGCGTATGGTTACTTTGCCAATCCCGCCCCGAATGGTCTTGCCCTGAAGCCGCACACCGACTTCGACTGGGCTCCTCCGTCCGGAACGAATGGTATTTTCGTGTTCCTCGCCGACAGCTTCGTCCTGCCGGTGGGCAACAAGAATAAGCAAGGAACCATGGATTGGTTGACGGTTGCCGCCTCGAAGGAAGGTCAGGAGGCATTCAATCCGCTCAAGGGCTCGATCTGCGCCCGCACGGATTGCGATCAGAGCAAGTTCAGTGAATATTCGCAAAACGCGGCGAAAGATTGGTCTAGCAACAAAGTTGTCGGCAGCTTGACTCACGAGGTTGTTGGAAACCCAACTTGGGATAGCAAAATCGCCACCGCTTTAGGCGTATTTGTGGCAGATCCCAGCAAGGTCGCTGACTTTCAGACGGCGCTTGTTGACGCTTGTAAGTCTGATGGTGCCTGCAAGTAGCAGGAGAAGAAACAATGTTTGAAAAATGGGCGGCTTTTGGAGCCGCCCATTTTGGGCATGAAATTGTTATTTTTGTGAAGGAATTATTTTCCTTTTGCTCTTCATTTTATTAAACAGGACAGTTACAATCTGGGGTGCTATGACTAATTTTATGAGCCTAAACCCTGGTCGTGGCTTGAGAGCGAGGTAGCCAGCCAGTGTTGCGAAGGTTCAAGCTAAATCGATCAAAGTTTATTCTGGCAATTGGGCTGATACTCCTTGGCTTGATCGCTCTATATATCCTTTCCCGCACACAACTTGTTATTGCGGGATCGAACCTTACCTCACTCGTGATGTTGGTAAGCGGGTTGGTTTTTTATTCCGGTGTGCTGATGATCGTGGCAATGTTCGAGAACGAAACAGTTCTCTCCATTGCAATGCTTGCGCCTTCCATCGTCGCCGTAGCAATTTTTGTTTATGGCTTTATTGCTTGGTCCGCTCGCGTTTCCCTGAGTACATGGAAAGGTTTATTGCCAAATTACACTTGGGCCGGGCTAAGCCAATACGTGTATCTGTTTCATGATCAACGTTTCATGATCGACGTCCGTAATACTGTAGTCTTCACGATTGGATTTATTAGCGGTTGTCTTATCCTCGGACTCGGGTTGGCAATTTTGCTGGATCAAAAGCTTAAGGGGGAAGTGCTCTTCCGCAGTATCTTTCTGTTTCCAATGTCGATTTCGTTTATTGCTTCGGGTGTGGTTTGGGGCTGGTTAATGAACCCCGCCACGGGCAACCGGATTACAGGCATCAATTTGATCTTCCAGAAAATTGGTCTGGATGCATTGATCAGCCAGTGGCATTCTTCGCCTCAACCCTGGGGAATGGCATTTACCGTAATCCCGGCGGTCTGGCAGCTCTCAGGGTTTACTATGGCATTATATCTGGGTGGCATCCGCAGTATCTCCGACGATCTCCGTGAGGCGGCTCGCGTGGACGGGGCAACGGAATTCGAGATCTATCGTTATGTGATCTTACCGATGCTTCAGCCGGTCACGCTCAGTGCAGTGATCATCCTGGGACACATGTCGCTCAAGATCTTTGACTTGATCGTGGCACTCGGTCATAAAGACCTTCGTTTGGATGTTCCCGGCATTTACATGTGGACGACAACTTTCGATGGTAACAATTACGCGCAAGGCGCTGCGATCGGTATTCTCATGCTCCTCAGCGTGGCGGTACTGGTGGTTCCTTATCTGATTCAAAACATGCGCACGGAGACCGAGCTATGAACCGCCGCATTGCGCTTAGCTCCCTTTTCTATCTTATTTTGATCGCGCTTGCAGTCGTATATCTATTGCCGGTGTATCTGCTCCTGTTGACCAGTTTTAAACCTATCAGCCAGGTGGACCTCAAAACGATGTGGTCTTTGCCAATCGGTGGTTTGCATCTTGATAACTTTGTCGCGGGTTTCAAACAGTTAGCTCCTAATATAAGAAATAGCCTCGTCATGGTGATTCCAGAGGCGCTGCTTTCTGCCTTGCTTGGCTCACTCAATGGTTATCTGCTTTCCAAATGGAAATTTCGCGGCTCTAATTTGGTTTTTACCTTTATCCTGTTTGGGATGTTCATTCCTTATCAAAGCATTTTGATTCCGCTCGTCAAGTTCATGCAGTTCATCAAATTGTACGGCGATCTTCCTGGTCTGGTGCTTGTTCACATTATCTATGGGATTCCGATCACAACCTTGATCTTCCGCAATTACTACGCAGGAATTGGGACAGAAATTGTCGAGGCGGCTCGCATCGACGGCGCCAGTTTGTTAGGAATCTATCGGCATATTATTCTTCCGCTTTCTGCGCCAAGCTTTGCGGTGGTGATCATCTGGCAATTCACCCAGGCTTGGAACGAATTCCTGTTTGCGGTCGCTACTTCCTGCGCGGTTTGATGGCTGGCGCGCTTAAAGGATAAACACAAATAAAGTAAACAGAAAAGCAGGGATCATATCATCCCTGCTTTTCTTTTCCAAAATAAACTATTTAACCCAAGTTGCGATTTTGAACCGCTGAGACGCGGGTATTCTCGAAGATCTTCTTTGCGTACTCTGCGTCTCCGCGGTGTGATTTTGACAGTAGCAACTTGAACTATTTACATGAACTGTTATTGCTGCAGACTGGTTGTCTCAATGGACAGGTGAGTTCCGACATTGGCGTGCGCGTATAAACTGTTTGAGTAGCATCCAAAATGATTACGGCGAGTGCATCTACGTAATCTTTTTCCCTGCATCCGATGACTAACGCATCCGCTGTGTGCGGCAGATATTTCGGAATGCCACCCGGCAATACGATTCCATCTGCGCCTTTCGGTCCGATCAGAACGAATGCTGTGCGTGGAAAATCTCTGTTGTTGTATGGATAAAATGCATTTGCAAATTCCCCGCCTCCCATCTTATACCAACGCGGATATAGCGTGCGCCCCACTAACATCTCAGCTCCTGGAAGCTTCAAGAACTCATTGACTTGGTTTAAGGTGAGACCGGCGGCGGCAATTTGCTTTTTATTTTCCTGGAGGGCTTGTGTAAAATCGAAGTTCGCATATCGCGGAGGATATAGTTTCTCCGCCAATGGTACAGGCAAGCCTGCCCCAAAAAGAACAACTAAAATCAGACCAGACAATACGAAGGGCGATCTCTGCCGCGGTCGCCCTTCGTTGAGCTCAAACTGCGGATCAAAAATCGTCCCAAGCCGAATGCGAACGGCTGAAGCTATCTCTGTAATCAGGAAGAGAACGCCGATTACATAATAAAAAGAGATGATCCAATCTGCTGGTACGACGTACCTACCGCCTGACGTGCGACCAAATGCATTGGAAATGTTATAAAAAACAAAAACCGCAAGAGGCGTCAAACCGACAAGGCGCTGTTTTTTCCACGCAACACTGATTCCCAGGGCAATAAGAAATGAATTCAAAGCAAAGAGAAGTAGTGATGGAAATGTGAAATGCCCATTCCAATCTGCCCGCCAATATGGATTGGATGTCTTCACCATATGACGCAAATCATCAAAGACAGGAGAAGTGGGCAAAAGAAGAATCGATGTTATGGCGTTATGAATGAAATGTTTGGGAGCAAAGCAAGCGATTGTCTGGCAAGCCTGTTCTTGTGTCTGACTCGATACACTATACAGCGAAGAAAATGTTTTTGTTTGTTGAAGAGTAAAGAAGGAAGCAATATTTTCTTGAGGAGGTAAACTACCAGATGGAACTGGGTACCTTGTTCTAATCACATGCTGGATTTTAGTAACGATCGGACCGTACAGCATTCCGCCGCGGGCAACATTTCGTAACTCCCAAGGTAAAGTAATAGCAATGACCGCAAGCACCATTAGCGTAGAAGCGATCAGCCATTTTTTCCATTGTGGGAAATAGCAAAGAAATGCATATAACGGAATAAACAATAGAAAGATCAACGCGTTGGTACGCAGCATTAACGTCAGCCCAATGGCGCCGCCGACCCATAAAGCATGCCGCCATTTTTCTTCCGGCTTCTTAAACCATTCACAAGCAAAAAGGACGATCAGTGCAATTCCAATCGCAGTAGGGAAATCGGTAAGAACCATTTTCGGACTTGCTGTATCGAACAAATTGCTGGCTGCGATCGAATTGATTCCTCGGAGCGTAACAATAACTGCAGCTGCAAACCCCACTGCTCGCATGTTGAGAGATCGCCCAATTAAATAAACAAGAGGGGCAAGAATCGCAAAGATCGCCGCCTGAATTGCCATCAGCAGCGGATAGTTTTGTCCAAAGAAGTAATGAAGATAGATCAAAAAACTTAAGTAGAGTGTGCGTTCGAAGAATGGAGTATTGAAAATAAAGATGCCCTGTCCGATCAATCCGAACTGACTTGCCACGTCAAATGTCGCCGCGTCCGCAAATGGATAAAGAACGCCATTGGGCGCGTTAGGACCTTTAAATAAGAAACTTTTTTGAAGAGGTTCAGATGCCCATAGGGCTGCGGTACCCAAATACAACAAAATAAAAACAAGAAGATCGAAGCGCTTGAAAGCCCAAAATTTTTGGAGCATCAAAAATAGCAGACCCACCAGGATTGCGAAGATCAATTGCGATGCCAAAATAGGAACTGCGGCACCATACCAGAAATCCTCGAGCTTATAGGCATTGTATTTGCTGTAAAGCACCAGGCTCAAAACGGGCAGGGTCACCACGAACAAAACAACAGCCATACGAAGCACATGGGGGTCGCTTAAACCTGGAATCGAAAAACCATTGCGTCGTACAAGAAATACGAAAAGTGTGGCAATACTAGCGATCAGGATAAGAATCATCACGGGCTGAATGCGATTCCAATAAGCGCCGAATGCTCCTGCGCGATAGTCTGGAAGGAAACAACCGATCCATCCAAGCCCGAGGCTGATACAGGCTAACCAGGCTAATGATTTGCTGCGAATTCCTCCGCCAAACCACTGCGCGAGAAACCAGTCTGCCCAGCGCTGATCTTTTATTGTTCGCCATGATAGCGCTGCGAAAAAAACAAACGCGGCGACAAATCCAAATGCAATGATCGAACGAGAAAGAGAAAGTCCTAAAAATACTGAATTTCCCAGTTCAGATGGGGACAGAAACATCCAGCTCAAAAGCAGGATGGAAGCAGTCGCTATCGACAAGACATAGATGAGAATGATTCTCTGAGATAAATTGCTTTTTTGCATCAACAAATCTCGCAAATACAAACGTTCATGTTGGCTTCCCCAATAATAAATGTTGGTTCAAAATACCGCGAACCAGTACGAGCATTTATGGTTACAGTCCTCGCGATTGGATCAGTATATTGTAAACTGCTAGCGTTTCCCTGTTCACTTTGATATCGCTAAAATTGACCGCTATTTCACGCCCCGTGTTGCCCATTTTTTTTCGCAATTCAGCATCTACAATCAGCGTTTCTAACGCCTCGGCAATTGCCTGCGCATTCTTCACAGGTACAAGCAATCCGTTTTCTCCGTGAGTAACAACGTCGCGGCAGCCTGGGGTGTCGGTGGTGACAATGGGTAATCCACAAGCCGTTGCTTCGAGCAGCGCGTTCGGTACCCCCTCTCGATAAGAGGGCAGGCAAAAAATATCAGCTTTTGCCAGTGCGGATGGCATATCGTCCTGCCAGCCCCACCATTCTACTAGTTGGGACTGTTTCCACTCGTCGATCTGCTCTTCGGGAATCGAAGCCGGGTTGCCGGAATCCGCTTTTCCTGCGAGGGCGAAGCGGGCATTCAATCCCTTTTCTTTTAAGATGCGGACGGCTTCCACATATTCCAACACGCCTTTCGTGACCAGCATCCGGCTGGAGAAAAGAACAATGAGCGGATTATTCTCTTTGACCGTGGGGTGAAATCTCTGCACGTCTACTCCCGTGCCAAGGATGAGATGGGATTGCTCTGGCTTTATGAATTTCCATTCGATGAAAATCCTGCGATCTTCCGGATTTTCAAAAATGACTTGTGTGCCACGTAAATTGATGCGATATAACCAACTCGCCAGACGCCGCAGTAAACGGGTGATCCATTCAGAATCGATAAAGAGATGTCCTAACCCTGTGATCGAATTGATAATGCCGGGAATTCTCAGCACATGGGCAGCAATCGACCCGTAGAGAACAGGCTTGATGGTGAAGTGATGAACAATATCAGGCTGCAGTTTGTGATAGAGACGGGTGAGCCGGTAAAGAGTCAACAACTCATAAAAAGGGTTAATGCCTTGCCTGGAAAGTTCAAATGGGGTCCAATTGAATCCACTTTCCTCTAAAGGTTTTTGAAATGGTCCCGGAGCAGAAACCAACATTACCTCGTGTCCTTGGTTACGCAATTCCCTTGCAAGGGAAAGACGAAAATTATAGAGATACCAGTCGGTGTTGGCGAAGAGAAGAATTCTTGACATGGTATGGTCTTTACGTCCGTTTCAATCTCCTAAGTTTGCACACTCAAAAATAAGTCCAATAATTTGGGTGCAGTTACTTGAAGATTATACATTTGTTCGGCTTTTTGGCGACCTGTTCTTCCCATGTCAAAACGAAGATAATTGTCATGAATCAGGGGACGGAGCGCCTGTAGCCATTCCTCTGTGGAAATCGCCAAATATCCGTTTCTACCCGGTTCAACCATCTCGCTGTTAATTCCCACTGGTGAAGCAATAACAGGCAGTCCTCCAGCCATGTATTGCACCAATTTATAGCCGCATTTGCCTCGCTCAAATGGACCATCCACGAGCGGCATGATACCGACATCGAACATCTCGCCGATTTGCCGCTCCAGTTCCTCGCTCCAAGAGAGGACCGTAGTTGGAATCCCCTGGAAATTGGGAATATTCCCTGAGCCGATGAGAGTGATGTGGATATCGGACTCGCGCGAAAGGAGATTCAGCGCCTCTCTAACTTGATCCAAATAAGGTGCCGTTACCGGTGAGCCGATCCATCCAATTCGGAACGGTGAATTTGAGACACCCCTTTTTGTTTTATACTGATCCACATCGACCACACTAGGCAGGTATTCTATCCTCGTGGCTCCGGCTTGCCTTGCTCTCTCCGCTAAATATTCATTTCCTACAACCACCAGTGCAGCACGCTGCATGACTTGGTCAATTTTCTTTCCAAGTAGAGCTCGCACAAGCCTGGATTTATGCAGATCATAACGATGGAAAACCGCATCATCGTAATCAACAACATATGGAATCCTGAATCTTTGAAGAACTATCTCAAACCCGGCAGGCAGCCAGGGAAAGAGTTCTTTTTCCAGCCAGATAAGGTCATATTTGGAATTACTAAATAAAGTGAGCAATCGTTCTATATAGGCCTTTAGAACGCTGATTGGACTTATCTGTTTACCCGCATAAAGATCGTGAACATAGGCATCTCCAAAAAAAGGAGCGCTGACAATCTCAATTCCATGTGCCTTTAGATAGGGAAAATATTGATAAAAGCGAACTCGGCTGCTGGAGCCGAGTCGCTCATATCGGGTCAAGGCAAGGATGCGCATCTGTAGGATTCCGGATCGAGAATAAACTTAAGATGTGAGATTTCTTAGAAGGAAGCAATTCATGATAATAGAAGTTATACAATTACAAATCAAGATTTCATTTGTAATGCTTTACGTCTTTTATATCCCAACAAATAGGGTTGAAAGAAACCATGTTCCATCAATTGTTTCATTTCGGCTGCCGTAGCCCGCGTCTGTGCCTGGATCAGTTGTCTCTTGTGTAGAATTTCTTTCCAACTTTTCAGAGCATGCCACTTTGCCAGCCAAAGAACTTTGCCGCGTCCACGCAGGGTATAGTATAGAACATAAATAAGATTGGCAAAAAGATGCGCCGGCAAATACCGCCACAATAAAGGCGAAGGCATATTCTTTACAAACGTCCATATGAGGTTTCGATGGACGTAATAGAAAGCGAAATCGCTTTTAGCCCCTAAAGTGGCTGATCCAACATGATGGACGATCGCATCTGACACGTAGAAACTACGATACCCTCTTAATTGCAAGCGAAAGCCGAGATCAACATCCTCAAAATAACTGAAGAAATCTTCGTCGAAGCCGCCCACGTCCTCGAATGCCTGACGTAAGTACATGGCAGATGCAGCGCATGGCGAAAAGATTTTCCTAGATTCTAATCCGTAATGCTCTGAGGGATAGTCAGAGTCAATATGCCATGCCAAGCCGCTAACATGATAAGCATCGCCTGTGGCATCCAGATAACTTGGTGCGTTTGCTTGAATTTGACGGGAAGAAAAACTCGCGATCTCTGGGTGAGATCTAGATGCACTGATTAATTTTTCAAGCCAATCTGGTTCGGGGAAGGCATCTGTATTGAGCAAAACCAACCATTTTCCTCGCGCTAATTGTGCCCCCAGATTGTTTGCTGCTGCGAAACCAATGTTGGATTTAGGATGCTCAATACTTAGATGCAGTTTTGAATAATTCTTTTCTAAATCCTTGAGTCCTTGGTCGGAAGAGCCGTTATCTATAATAATGATTTCAAAGTTTTTAAAACTTTGTAATGAAATGCTTTTAAGACAACGAGATAAGTATTTGGCACTATTCCAATAAACGATGATTAGAGAAACAAGAGGGGAGGATTCTTCCACAAATGACATGGTTACAAATCTGGTCGTTTTATGTGCTGGAACCCAGAGAATTTTTTATAGTATAAAAAACCAGCTTAAGTTTGATTTTTGTCAATATCCAAAACGTTTCTATATAGTATCCACTGGTGCGCACAAAATAAGCCAAACCCTCGGCTCTTAGTCCCGACATCAATCTCCTTGTCTTCTCTTTCAAAAAGTTGCGAAGCCATACTTGGCGTGATATATCAGGTAGCTCCTGATTCCATTCATTGGGTCTCGATTTACTGAGATACGGAGTATGAGAATTTGGTGGGTTGCCGTAACGGAAAAGGGTTAGAACTGCCTGGTAAGCTTCTGGTTTTTGTCTAGGTTGTTGTAGCACTTTATTGATTTGCTGATACCATAGTTGATTGAAAGATATATGTGAAAAATTTTCCTGAGCAAATTGATAAGCTTGTTCCTGAATGCGATTTCGCAATTCAAGGTTTTCGATCAGTTCTGACATGGCGTCAAACCAGGCTTGTGATGTGTTTTTAACTAGTAGCCCGGTTTTTCGGTCGATCACTGAGGCTGAATAAACATCGACATCCGAATAAATGCCGGCAATATGACATGCTCCATATTCACGGACTTTGATATTTGTTTTTGAGCGATGAAAAATATCATTCAACAATGGTGCTAAACCGATATCAAATCCAGCGCCGGAAAAATAATGCAGGAATCGTTCGTAGTTAAGAGTCAATGGTTTGTAAAACACATTTGGATAAGTGTTGAATTCAGGCGGGTTATATCCTAAGAAATAAACTTCAATTTGATCTTTATATTTCTCAAGAATAAGGTGGAGAGAAGGTTTAAACAAATCTGAAAGCGTATCGTTCACCCTGCTAGTGGGGTAGACAATCTTTATAGCTTGTTTACCAGTTGATTTATATGGATGAGACAATAAACGCCAATCGACGGGGCCACTAAGTTTGACAACATTTTCATTAAATTTTTTAGTCTGTGCAGCCATTGGTCCTGAATACACTCGAACCAGATCTGCCCAACGAATGTATTCCTTGAGCAGGTTTATTCTTTCAGGCGCCGTATGGTATTGCCCTGATAAAGTATCCGGCGGAAGCTCAAAAAAATTATCATCGATATCATAAATGTAGGGTTTATTGGTCCGCAAGAGTTGTAAGAACCATGGCCCTGTTTGTGGATCAGTATTTCGGCATAGAATTACGAGGTCACACCACTCGAAATCCCTTTCACTGACATAGGGTTCCATAGCGACCCGTGCAATAATTCGTCCGGAACGATGTAAGTCCACGACAGGTGTTACCACATTGATAATTGTAGACGGAATGAGACCCGGTACAATAGCAAGTATTTTGGGTTTCATGAACTTGAGTTTCTTCTTGGCGAAAAATTCGCAGCTTTGCTACAGGAATTTAAGTGTTGACTTGCTCGTAAGCCTCTTGTCTATATCTCATGATTTCATGTGATCGGAAAAAGGTTTTCATTGTCACGCATATTTTTGTGGATCTATCATGAAACGGTAAATCTTATTCATCTGGGATTCCCAATCAGAGAATTGCGAAAGTATCATCTGATGAGCATTCGTGACAATTTCCTCGCGTTTTTTTACATTTAATAGTGCCTCTTCTAATGTTTCAGCAATGCAAGTTGGTGTACTATCTGTCAACATGCAATTGTAGCCATCTTGTAAAAACCACTTTGTGGCAGTGTTTTTGTTTGAAACAACCATGCAGCCACTCGCCATGAATTCAAAGGGCAAATAGGATGGGTGTTTTGTGAACATCATAGCAAGGCCCACATCACATGTGCGATACAAGGATGCCGTTTGATCGAGTGTAAGTATGCCTAAGTTTGTAACGGTTCCTGCTAGATCGTAATCTTCGGGATGCCACTCGGCTCCAGCAGAAACAATTAACAAATTATCGCCTAATTTTTGTTTTAATTTCTTTAGCGCTGCTGTACCGAGTTCAAATGCATTTCTTGGATGACCTGGTCTACCGTAAAAGAAAACTATAAAGGGTTTCTCTTTTGCTCGCTTACTTTTGTCAGGAAAGAATACCTGCATATCAACACTGGGGACAAAATATTCTGCCAAGCCACCATATTGTGATTTGTATACTTCATAGAGTCCCGGGGTATTTATCAGACCCAAAAAGCCGAAACGATAAGTGGCTTCTGCCTGCCCATAGGTACTGCCGGCGGGATAAAACATCGGCTCATAGTCTTGGATAAAATAGAATTTGCGCTTGGTTTTGTTGAAACGAAGGGCGTAATAGGCAGTCGTCCAAAGGGTCGAGATTGTAATATCTGTCGGAGCGATTCGCTTCCAGTCATCATTGATGACCACGGAAAGTACCGGGGACTCCCCAAGCATGGGAAAAGCTTCAGAAATCTTCTCTCTTATATTCTTTTCATTTGTACTGTTTGTTAATAAGAATTGATGAGAGATACCATAATTTATTCGTAAGTAATTCGCAAATCTCAGTATTGTATAAATGCCACCATAATAGGGATTGTGAAACTCAGGAATAAACCAACTCGCGCGTTTAATGTCTAAATGGCCCGCGTGGTGTACATGGATTTTTTGACTTTCTGCAATTTCCGAGTATCCCACATCGAACCAATGCGTAATGTTGACAGCCTCTTTGAAGCTATCCGAATTCATTGTGACATCTGTTGATCCGGATAGGGCCGAAAGAAATTCATTTACAAATTGAATCGGTTGCTTTTCATTCTTAGAGCGGAAAGCAGGTTTCGATGACCAGTAAGACAGGTTAGGGTTGAAATAAGGATCACTATTGTTCAAAACGTTTTTGTAGTAAATATAAGATGTCCTAAAATCCTGTGCGGGAATTTTCCCCTGATGGGTTGCTGACTCAATATGTTTTAGTACAGCAAACGGGTTATAAAGCATCCGATAGCCTGCATCCCTCAATCGTAGCCCAAACTCTACATCGTTGCCGTTTAGTAAAAAAATCTCGTTAAGCCCTCCGACCTCATCATAAAGGTCTTTGCGGATCATGAGACACGCTGCTGTTAAGGCAGAATAATTTCTATACCAATTCACAGAACCAAAAATACCTGTGGCATTTTCAGCAAGATCGGCAAATATGTGACCAGCAAATCCACCCAAGCCTACAATAACTCCTGCGTGTTGAATCAACCCGTTGGGACGAAGTAGTTTAGCCCCAACCGCGCCGATATGAGGAAGACTGGCCCATTGCACCATTTCATCAAGCCATTCTCCTAAGATCACTTCAATGTCATTGTTAAGAAAAAGAATATATCTCCCTTGTGCATTGGAAACCGCAAAGTTGTTCACACGAGAATAATTAAATTCTCCCTCATAATGTAAAATCCTGATTCTTGGATCACGAGCGATTTCATTGAAATAGGGAAACTTTTCAGGGCGCTCAGGTCCATTGTTCACAATAATAATTTCATAGTTGGAATAAGCAGTTCTTTTCAAAATGGAGGCAATACAATTCTTAAGCAGTTCGTTGACTCCCTTGGTTGGTATAATGATCGAAACCTTTTCCTTAGAGGTTGACCACTTAACATGAATGCCTCCTTTCGGATCGAAGAAGGCTTCTACATCCGTCAGCCCATGTATCAGAAGTTGATTGGAAATTGTGGCAAGTTGTGCCTGTGCAGCGTAAGGCTTTGCATTGCTGTTGTTAGCTGTTGACTGTGGGGTTTCACGCCAGTGGTAAAGAATCTTAGGAATATGAGCGATGTGGTTTGTCGTGTTTAGTGCCCGAAAAAAAAGATCCCAGTCTTGTGCGCCATCCGTCGACGGATCAAATCCACCCACTTGATGCACAAGGGTGGTACGCAAGACTGTTAGATGGGTGATGTAATTTGCTGAAAGCATAATTTCCGGAGACCAATCCGGTTTGAATAGGGGCCACAACCGATTCTTTCCATCGCTTGATAGATAATCATGGTCTGAGTAGATTAGATCTAGCTCCGGCGAGTCTTGCAGTAACGATACGATTTCGTAAAGCGCAAATGGCGCCAAAGTGTCATCATGATCTAGTAAGGCAACAAATTCTCCGTCCGCTAGATCTAAAGCTTTATTCGTATTTCCAGAAATCCCGAGATTCTTGTCAAGGTGCAGTACTCTGATCCGGGAATCTGCTTCTACATATTTCTCTAGCTCCTGGACCAGGGATTGATTTTCAGGGCTGCCATTTGAGATGCAAAACTCCCAATTGCTGTAGGTTTGTGTCATTACGGAATTCAGCAGTTCAGCCAGGAAAAATAGTGGGGTATTGAAAACTGGCAAAATAACACTGATTTTCGGTTGATACTTAAATTCCTTTGACAATATTCGCTGCCGCGCTAACTCCTTTTCCGTGGGCTCATTCTCTGTAATCCACATTGCATACGTGAGTGAAACCGATTTAGGAATGCGAAGCTTTGATCTCCTACGTGGGATAATCTTTTTGCGAAGTAAAGACAGATATCCGTTACCTAAACGTACAGCCTTTATTAATACGGCGCGGAATCCTTCATTTTGAAGGGTCCAATAAGCTCGTTGAAAATGGTGTTTGATTTTTGGTAGCATGATCAGTTTGCGATAACAGTCTTTTATTTCTTTTAGGATGAAAGTTCCCTGGTGAAAGAGTCATCGATCATGGGCATACGGCTGAAATAATCAGGGATAACGGACTTTGGCCTTAGCTTGCTGGCGAGCAAAATAATAGTTAAGTTGGATCCAGGTTGCCCATAATATTCATCCAGCTGAATTTGTCGGAACTCGAAATCATTCTCTCTCACAGTTGTTTCATCGGGAGTGCTGACAAAATTAAGTTGTACACCGGAATTCTTAAGGGTATGCGTATAACACTGAACTTCATCAAAGTAAAGGCTTAGTGCAAACTTCCATTGAGCCGGTGTCCAGATGTTTAAATGGTATAGGTTAGATATGTTGGCATTTCTTGATAATTCATCAACAACCGGTGGAACGGCTATAATAACTTTACCTTCAGCAGTCAGGATTTCATAACACTTGTCAAAGAAATGTTTTACGGAAGCCACATGTTCCAACGCATTTGAGGAAAAAACCAAATCTATAGACCTGGAATCGAAGCCATCAATTTTAGCCAAATCCATGCGTTGATATATTAGATTGCTGCGAACAAAATGTTTTTGACAGGCATTTATAGCGATCTGACTAACGTCAATACCTGTGATCTGCTTCGCACCACGCTCAGCAAGGTAATTCGTCCCGTAACCATCGCCACAGCCCGCGTCCAATACAACTTTATCTTTTACGAATTTACTGGCTTGCCAGTAAATTGACAAATGTGCATAATAAAGATCATTAGGGTATAAATGCGTGACTCTCTCTCCCCCGAAAGCGATTTCCTGGGCTTCGTCAAGAAGCCCACTCTGATTCACCGTTCTTTTCGAACTGGAAAATCGCGCTGGCATAATCCGTTTATAGGCTTTCTTTAGAAAGACGGCAAGACCTTGATGTTGTAATACATGCAGGCTGTTCTGCAATAAAGCACTCATCTGTTTCAACATTTTCGATTCCTCGTGTATTATCGCCAATAGGCTGGGATAATGACTGTTCCCACTATATACAAATTCAATAAAAAGAGACTCCCTGTTAAGTAATTTGTTAGTCGTTTACCCCAGAAGGGCAACCCTTCCAAACCCAAAGCTGCCAAGAGGGCGATTGCTGCAAGAGCAGGAAAAAGATAACGTCCTTGTGGTTGTGAAAACGTTAGATTTATGTAAACGGCAATTGCCAGGCTTAAGATCGGAAATGTAAGAAGAATGAGCGTCAGGCGACCGTCAATTTTGTGTTGGAGTGTTCGCCATACATATCCTGCTGCGGCAAGTATACTCAATCCACCAAAGATCAAATAAAGCCAATCCGGTAGACGTAAATTCATCCAGCCAAAAAAACCAATAAACGAAAAGAATAAATTTTTTGGAAATGTCGTGAAAAAATACAGAGAGGTGATTGGCTTGATGTCAACAATGTTGGCTACCACCGTAAGCATAATACGGTTTGCGAGCGGGTCACCATACAATATCTGATTCCGGATTAACCAAGGGGTTACAATTAAGAAAGTTATCCCAAAAACGGATAATCGGCACAAGCGCGACCTCCAGGTTCCCTTTGTGCTTATTAGTGCAAGACCCAACGGAACTGGCAGAAAAAGCGCATTCGTTTTAGATAAGAATGCCAGTGCAGATGTGATTGCAACCAGAATCCCTACTTGCCAGGAAAAGCCGCGTTTGATAAGCCGCACTATAAGATATGTTGTTAGGGCACCCATTGATGTGACCAAAACATCATTACTAATGTTCATGCCGCGAAAGGAAAACTGAGGTAAAAAAGCCACAATTCCACCGGTGAGCAAACCGGTTGTTTTGTTACCTGTTGCTTCGGTACCCAGTAGATAGCAAAAATATACGGTTAAAGTCGATATTGCCACTGAAAAGATTCGTGCTAATCGAAGTGACCAGTATCTCTTTAAATCTTTACTGGAATCGTCAAACCAACGTGGTGGTGAGGGGGTCTCAAAATTCTGGTTAATGATCGGTCGCGGTTCGGCCGAATCAGATGCAAATGGCGAAATCAGCAAGTAGTAAAGAGGAGGAGAGTTTGCTTCTACTAATTCTGGACTATAAACAGGCAGGCGCCAATATTGATGCAGATAAAGAGCATAATGCCAGTGGTGTGGCTCATCGGGTGCTTCATATATCGGTACAAGAAAAGACCATAATAAGAATAGACCGGTTGAAACTGCCAACAAGATAATTAATGGTCCCGAGCTATTCCAAAACTTTCTAATCATTACTACGCATCTCCTTATTGAATCCTCACTGCCTTAAGATGCAATGGGCGGGTTGTCTGGCTGTAAAATCCAATCACACCGAAACACTGCCTATCATTTGCCCTTTCGAAAAGCCAGGATCATTTCGCCGCGCAAAATATAGCGTGTTTCCTCTAAAGTAAATCCTCGCTTTTGAAAATTTTCAATTAACTCGCGATGACTATAGTGGGCAATATGCTCATCGGCATAGCCCCCCGGTGCTACCATGCCATAGAGCTTTTCTATGAATACCCATTCCCAGTGATCATAATCGGGAGTTCCCAAGACCAGTCGTCCTCCAGACATCAATACTCTTTCTAATTCATCCAGGATCGGTGAACTCTTTGGAACATGCTCTATCACCTGCGAACACAAAACGCATGAAAAGGTTTCATTGCCAAATGGCAAATGAAAGCCCGAGCCATTAATTAATTGCCGCGAGAATCGACGGGCATAACGCAGTTTGCGAAATAATATGTCCAAAGCAATGCTATCTGGCCTCAAAGCTCCGATAATGCGACTCGATCCACAACCCACATCCAAGACAGCACCTTCCCCCGTAACCAATTCAACAATGTGACGATAGCGGCTTCTCTGCCAATATCGCTGCAAAAAAATAATGCTGTCATGAGCACGACTGTCATAATCTGCCGTAAGTATAGAATTGCGCAGTTTCCAGAGTGACCAAAACGTCCTTAGATAGGCTTGCCCAAACCGTATGACCCGGGCATGTGAACTCCCGTGACGGCGCGGCGCGTATGCAAATGGGATTTCTCGAACGTGCCAGCCCTGTGCATAAGCATGGACAAGGATTTCCTGTAGAATATCGAAATCACGGGCTGCATAAGATTGTCCTTTTACTACACCTGCCTTATACAACCTAAATCCACTGGACATATCATAGATCGACAAACTCAAGCCTCGGCTGAAGAACGCATTCAATATTCGGCTTAGGAGATATCGTCCTGTTGGCATCATAGCCTTCCCACCTGACAGATAACGCGATGCTATGATTACTTCAGCAGTCGAACGATACGCCCACAGATCGTTTATAAAGACGGGGGAATGTGATAAATCCGCATCCATGGTCAGAAAATAGCTTCCTCGTGCTTCAGCAAAACCAGTAAGGATTGCACCTCCATAGCCCCGTTCTCGTTGTTCGATCACAATCGCATCGAACTGCCTTGCTACCGAAAGAGTTTGACCATCAGCCTGATTCGTAATAATAAGAATCTCGTATTGAATCTTTAATTTTGCCAAGGTTTGGTGAAGAACTGGCAAAGCGATAGCTAAATTCGAGCTTTCATTGTGGGCTGGAATAATGATTGATAAATCCTTTGTCTGATTTGAAAGGTTGTCCATGTAGCCTCAAGCTTTTTCTAAGATGATTTCCCTAGCTCTGCGACCTACGATTCAAGAACTTCAATTTGATTGCAACATCTATGATGAGAACATCATACTTCAAATAACTAGAGTCTGTATGCAAAATCAAAACCGCATGTTATTCTGAGGGGCGGAGCGACGAAAAATTTCTGTTTTCGCCTACGTTAGCCTATTTAGGACAAAGCCGAGACCCTTCGCTATCGCTCAGGGTGACATCATGAATCTAATTGTATACACACTCTAAGATTGATTATCGTCTCTATGCTGTGTTCCGCGGAATTCAACTATCCATCGTTTAAGTTCTGAACGCTTTTTTTCACTGGGAATCAATTTGTCTACTATATTTTTGAAGAACATCCCGGTTCTCCAGGTGTAACTGTTCGTGAGTATACCAATAGCCTCTTTAGTTGCCTGAATTACTTTATCTTTTTCCCAAATTACTTTATCTTTTTCCCAAATTACTTTATCTTTTTCCAATATCTGCGCTCTGAGAATATTTACGTCCTCTTCTTTTTGTGCGACTTGAGTAACCGACAATTGTACTGCAATTTCTAGATCCAGTACTCTTTTCTTAAGGAGTCGTAACTTTTCATCATCGTTCAGCAGATCCAATTTTCTGACAGCTTCCTTGGTAGCTTGGAGATAAGCGTATCCAAACACCCTATCTGGTTCAAGATACGCACATTCCCCCCATTCATTCCACGCATTAATAAAAACGAACTGCTCGTCTTCTGGAAGGTATGATTGAGTGTAATCCACAGCTTTTTGTAACCAGTTCTTATAAATCGCAGGACTTGAATTAACAAAAATAACGCCAGTGTTTTGCCGCCTGGGTGTATTGTCCCATGAGGGCATAACTGTTCTGAATTTCGTATAAGCAGGGACCGGACCGTTCATCACCAGTTGAGGCGCTACCCGATACTCAAAGACTTCACCAGCAAATTCGGGATTTGTCATCTTCAAATTCGATTTATTCACCATCGCGATTCCTTCGAGACAATTATGAGGAGGAAACTCAATAGTGGCGTCAAACCCATAAGCCTGTGGATCTTCAAGACCAAAACTTTGTATTGCTGTTAAATAAATTTCTCCCACACCTAGTTTCCGACATTGTTCTCGCCATATTTCGGCAGCCTTTTTGGGATCAGGCAAGAGAGTAAGATGATAGACTATTAAGAGAGGTTTCTCATTTATACGGATATAACGTTGGTCGAGAAGAATCGGAGCAACATCACGGATGAAAGCCACATATTCATCTTCAGAATGAGTTTGCCCAATTAAGACATCATCATCTCTTCCGTCCCAACGGCGCGTCCAATTCTCATTCGCCCAACAAATACAAAAGGGAAAATCTAATTCAGTATGTTCAATAAATTGATCTAGCGGGCGTTCCAGCAGCCGTTTGCCACTGAACCAATAGTAATAAAAGCAGAAACCGTAAACCCCATATTTTTTTGCAAGTTCAACCTGTCGCTTTTGGATTTCAATGTCTCGTAAATCATAATAACCCAAGTAATCATCTGGTATACGAGGCTGGTAGTGTCCCTCAAAGTTGGGCACTGCTTTTCTAACATTTGTCCACTCTGTAAATCCCTTCCCCCACCATTCATCGTTCTCGGGAATGGGATGGAATTGCGGCAAATAAAATGCGATAAGTTTTACCTGCGCTTGTGATGCGTCAAACTTCTCTTCAGAAAGGGGAACATATTTTGGATTGATCGTTTTCTGATTAACTGAAAAGAGTTCGGAATACAAATCTGCGGAAAGCTTACCAGCAGGCTTATTATTCGAAGAAATTTCACGATTTTCTGTCATTCAATTCTCTTTTGCAAAGACAAGGGTTTTTCTGTGATGAAGACATCAATATATTCAGCCCGTATTCCTAAATCCAGAACGTTAAGGATAACGACCTTTGTAAATAGTCCAGAGCATTTAAAAATGAAATCACAAATGTCATATCCCCATCTTGTTGTTACTAAAGACCCATCTTCTGAGATGGGATTTCCATGATATTCTGGCTCACGAAAATTTTCAACCTTACCGTCGGTTGCCATTCTAGCGCATACTTCCGTAGGATTGTTTTTGTTTACAATTGGAACAGTAAAAATATGCGCTCCGCCGGGTTTGAGAGTACGGGCGATCTCCGTGAAGGCTTTATCTGGATTGAATATATGTTCAAACACATCCTGAGTTATATGTAAATCGATACTGTCATTTTGAAAGGAAAGCGACTCTAGATTTTCGCAACGAAAATCGTTATATATTGTTCCGGAAGGAACATCTGGATAGTATTGTGTTCCAATATATGCGGGGCACTCATTTTTTAGGCGGAGGCTGGCTGCACGATTGGATGGAGATGACTCGTGAATAGTTAAGTTTCGCCAGGCTGGGAAAAAGCTGTCAATACAATACATTAATGCGCGTTCTCGTGGAATACTGCCACACTTTTTGCACAAATATTGATCTCGCCACCAGGAACCGTAGGCGACAAACCTTACTGTGGATACACAACAAGAACAATAACCGTAATTTTCAAAAACTGGCAAATCTTTTTGTAATAATGGGGCAGCGCTCTTTTCGATTGAATTGAACTTGCTTTGTTGTTGCTGTAAATTGGCAACTTCTAACCGCAGTTGATCCCTTTCTTGAATGATTGTGCGAAGATAGGGAAGTGATTTAACGAATTTTTTGATTAAACTAAGCATCTGATGTATTAGAGAGTTGTTCGGAATAATTTTGCAGCCAGGCGTCGCATAGTGCTGCCTTGAGGAAGCGTTGTATTTAGAATTGAACGCAGCCTGTTGGCAAAACGATAGGTTCGGCTGCTCTGCATTATCTCAATTTCTGATTGGATTTTCTGTAGGTCAGCTTTCAGCCTTTTGTTTTCTTCTACGGCTTTGTACTCAACCCAGGCTGCATCAAAAAGGGGTTTCCAGGTATTTCCCATTTCAAAAAAGAATCTTCGAATATCCAGCTTGGATTGTTCATCTGGTTCAAGCAATAACTCCCTCAATAACTCGGGCACCTCAGTCCCTGCAGCTAATACACCCAACCCATGCTCATGAAAAACATCAAAATGCAGGTAACGCGGGCTTATTTCACTCCACAATTTCCATACTCCATAATCCTTTTCCCGAACGTTAATATCGTGGAAAAGGATTACCCCGCGTTGACTCATTTTAGGCAGCCAGGTTTCAAAATCGTGTTTTACAGCATCATAGGGGTGAAATCCATCAATATGCAATAGATCGATCTCTCCATCCTGAAAGCTGTCCAACGCATCGTCAAACGTACTTCGAATAAGGCGGGAAAAACTTCCATAAAGAGGATCGTGATGTTTGCTTAAATCATCGAAAACCTCATTTTTATCATATCCCCAGGTAATCCCATCACCATACCAGGTATCCAGCCCATAACAGCGCGTATCCAGTTTCAATTCCTTTACAGCCTGGCAGAAGGCACAGTATGAAACACCATAATATGTTCCCAGTTCAACAAATACCTTAGGTCTTAGTATGTCTACCAGAAACATGGCAAAGGGAATATGACCTGCCCAAAAGTGAGGAGCAATTCTTAACGGGGTAGAAAAAATAATCGGATAGTCTTGTGGGTTGAACTTTTTACTCATGGTTGTACGCTTCTTTATGAAATACGCTTTAGATATCCGCCTGGATTGAACGTCATCAAAAACATTTCTCTGCTTCTATCTGCCATGAAATTAGGATTTCGCCTTAAGAAATCTTGCACTGCTTCAAAGGGACCCTCCCCATGAGATGAGAGGGTTGGGTGTCCATT
>WNFZ01001535.1_pt1 | contig 28105 bp, 17 predicted proteins | sample 5400081 | NCBI WGS metagenome assembly WNFZ01 (sample SAMN13153365, study PRJNA577476) | soil metagenome | isolation source: 80 cm soil or saprolite under grassland replicate 1 | place: USA:California | collected 2016-06-15 | reverse complement strand
GGCCAGACAACATTGGCACACGCGGCGGTACGGTACCGGGAGCGGTAGCGACCGGGCGCCCGTCGAAGCGCTCTCTCCGCCGGCGCCCGGTCGCTACCGCTCCCGGTACCGTACCAATGTTACTTGGTTTGATTTAGTCAGTCTTTGCCGTACACCGATTTGAAATCACATCTAAATCAGGACAACCAAGATTGGGACATCAAACCGCCGCAGGACGCCGCAGGGACGCAGAGAAAGACCAGCCTTGATTGTTCTCTGCGACAACCTGATCACTGGATTCGGACCGCCGAATTCGATCAGGTGCGGCCTGTCCCAGGTCCGCACAGATTCCTTGCACTGCGCGGCGCGACATACGACCGGAGAATGTTTTGAAGTATCCACCCGCACCGCCGACTGGTAATCAGGCGGCAACGACAACACTATCGGGCCATTTTGCGTGCTCCCCTCCAACTCGCCGCTCTCCCACCGGCTGCCGGTCAGTTCGACTGTGAGCGGGCCGTTCTCCGCTTTCAAGCGGTGCTCTCCTCGATTGCCGGAGACGGTGATTGGGCCGTTCTGCACATCCGCGCGAACCTGGCCATTAACATCGCGCAGCGTCAACGGGCCGTTCTGGTTCCTCGCTTCTATGTTGGCTGTGATGGAACTGACTCCGATCGGCGAGTTCTCCGCTTCCAGTTCCATCGCCGTGCCATTGGGAGCCTGGATGATCAGATAGCCCATCCAACTGTCGCCACCTGGCCCGGTCACAGTCACCCGCCCGTCCTGCACAGACAGCGCAAGCTGCGCCAACAATCTCTGCGCCTCCTCGCCGCTCTCTCCGGCGGCGCCCAGGCAAGCTTTGATCGCGTATTGATCGCGATCCCCTCCACTCACCTGAATGCCTCCGTGAAGGGCCGCCTGAACCTGGAGCGAAGAGACTGCCGACCTGGGCAGCGCCCGCTCTTGTTCGGAGCGGACAACCTGCAGGTCATCCACTCGCATGGTGATCTGTCCGCAGTCGGTGATTGTCTTATCGCGCCCGGTGTTGATCGAAAAGCCGCGATGACCTTTCCGCTGGGCGACGCTATTCACACAGTTTAAACATAGACTCGCAAGCGTAAGCGCGAGCAAAAGGAGAAGACTTTTTTTCATGGTTACACTCCACCTGAAAAATAGAAGAGATAGATGTCAGATGTCAGATGTCAGATGTCAGATGCCAGTAAAGAGGCCTCTCGCATCACTCAACTGACATCTGACATCTGACATCTATTCGCATCTGAGCGCGACCATCGGATCTACTTTCGTCGCCCGCCGCGCCGGAATCCAACAGGCCAGCAAGGCGACGACCGTCAGCAGTGACGTGATCGAGGCGAATGTGAGCGGGTCGGTCGCGCTCACGCCGAAGAGCAGGCTCTTCATCAACCGAGTCAGCCCCAGCGCGCCGAGCAGCCCCAGCCCCGCGCCTATCAGAGTCAGTTTCAGTCCCTGCCGGATGACCAACAGCTTCAATATGTCGCTGGCTTGCGCGCCGATCGCCATTCGAACGCCTATCTCCGGCGTTCGCTGCGCCACGGTGTAAGACATCACGCCGTATATGCCGACGGCGGCCAGCGACAACCCGAGCGCGGCGAACAGTCCGAGCAGCGTCGTGTTGAATCGCTCCGATACGACAGAACTCGATACCACCTGTTCCATCGTCCGCAGTTCCGTTACCGGCAGCGTCGCATCCAGCGCGCGCATTTGCTCCCGGACGGCTTCGCCAACAAGCAGCGGGTCGGCGGTAGTGCGCACGACGAACTTCACCGACAGGTAACGACGCATCAACAGCATCAGGCTGTCGGGCGACTGCGAGGCCGGGATGTACATCATCGGCGGCGCGGCGGCGCCCAACCCGAAGTGCTTGGTATCGCCGACGACGCCGACGATCAAGTGTTTCAGCGGCCTCTGGCCGCGCCCGATCTGCAATTGTTGATTGAGCGGATCAGCGTTCAATATGTACCGCCGCGCAAAAGCTTCGTTGACCATCGCCACGTTTCCGGTTCCGGCGGCGTCGGTCTCGGCGAACTCGCGTCCCTGCCGCAGCGGAATCCTGAGCGCTCGGAAATATTCAGGCGTGATCAATCGCAATTGCACTGATTCCGGGCGCGGCGGCTGCCCCTCGACGGCGAAGGGCATGCGAAATTGCGCCGAAAGCGGCAGGTTGCTCGTAACGGCGGCGGCCTCGACGCCGGGCAGGCTCTTGACGCGTTCGAGCGCGCGGCGGTAGAAGTCCGAGGTTTTCGCCGTCGTGTCGTAATTCGGCCCGCTCGGCGAGATTTGGAAGGTCAACACGTTGCGCGGATCGAAGCCCGGCGCAACGCGGCGAAGATTGATGAAGGTTTGAATCATCAACGCCGCTCCGATCAGCAACAACAACGACAACGCGACTTCGGCCACGACCAATCCGCCACGCAATCGCCCCTGAGCCGCGGCGGTCGTCCCGCGACTCGTTCCCTCTTTCAACGCCCGGTTCACATCCACGCGCGCCATTTGAAAGGCCGGCGCCAGGCCGAAGACCAACCCAGTCGCCAGCGACGCCGCCAGCGCAAACGCCAGCACGCGCCAATCGAGCGTGATCTCGCCCAGGTAAGGCAGCGCGCCTTCGGGGATCAATCGCGTCAAGCCATCCATGCCCCACACCGCCAGCAACAGTCCCGCCCCTCCGCCGACGAGCGCGAGCAACACTCCTTCAGTGATCAATTGCCGCGCGACGCGCGCCCGGCTTGCGCCCAGGGCCTTGCGCACTGCCATCTCTTTTTGCCGGGCCGCCGCCCGCGTCAATTGCAGATTGGCGACGTTGGCGCACGCGATCAGCAGGACGAAACTCACCGCGCCCAGCAGCAACCACAGCAGCGAACGCACGTCCGCCGTCTGGCTACGCTGCAACGAAACGGCGGCGGCGCTTTCGTTCGGCTGCATCCGGCGCGGAAAGGCCGCGCGATATTTTTCGGCGACGAGTTTCAAGTCGGCCTGCGCCTGCGCCTCGGCGCCGCCAGGTTTCAATCGCCCGATCGCGCCATAATTCGAATCGCTGTCGCCCTCGGGCGAAGGCCGCAACGGCGTGAAGACATCGGCGTCCGGGAGGAACTGGAATCCCGGCGGCAGCACGCCAACGACGGTGTGATTCGCGCCGTTGATAGCGACGCTCCTGCCGATCAATCCCTCGTCCGCGCCAAAACGCCGCCGCCAGAGCCCATAGCTGACGATCGCCACGCGTTCGCCGCCCGGTTGATCCTCCTCGCGGGTGAAGCCGCGACCGAGCGACGGCGCGACGCCTAGCGCGCGAAAGAAGTCCAGCGAGACTTTGAGCGCGCTGACGTACTCGGCGTCGTTTCCGCTCGCCAGATTGACGCCGGAGCCGATGGGCTGATAAAGCGCCATCGCCTCGAAGGTCTGATTCTGATCGCGCCAGAAGAGAAACTTAGGCTCCCCGACCGATCCGTCATCGCCGCCCGTCCCGCTCTGCCCGATCTGCATCAGCCGGCCCGGATCAGGATAAGTCAGCGGACGCAACAACACGGCGTTGACGACGCTGAAGATCGCCGTGTTCGCGCCGATGCCCAGGCTGAGCGTGAGCGCGGCGATCAACGTGAAGCCAGGCTGCTTCGACATCATTCGCGCGCCGTATCGCAGATCTTGCCACAGTGTTTGCATATCTCCTCCAACAGAAGATGTCAGATGTCAGATGTCAGATGTCAGATACCAGTAGTGGAACGACGCCGGAGCCTCTTCACTGACATCTGACATCTGACATCTGACATCTACTCTTCTCTAAGCGCCACCATCGGATCTACCTTCGTCGCCCGCCGCGCCGGAATCCAACAAGCCAACAACGCGACGACTGTTAGCAGCAGCGTGACCGCGATGAAGGTCAGCGGGTCTGTCGGGCTCACGCCGTAAAGCAGGCTCTTCAGCGCGCGCGTCACGGCCAGCGCGCCGGCCAGCCCGATGACGACGCCCGTCGCCACCAGCTTCAGTCCCTGGCCGACGACCATTCGCAAAACATCTTCGACTTGCGCCCCCAGCGCCATTCGGACGCCGATCTCCTGAGTGCGCTGCGCGACGTCGTACGATAGCGCGCCGTACAGCCCGATGCTCGCCAACAGGAGCGCCAGCAAACCGAACGCGCTGATGAGTTGTGATTGAATGAGCTTCTCATTAAGCGCCTCATCCCGATATTGCTCCAACGTCCTGACGTTGTAGACCGGCAGTTTTTTATCGAGCGCGCCGATCTCGCGCTGCACGGCGGCGATCAATTGTTCCGGCCTCACGCTCGTGCGCAGATGCAACGTCATACCGCCGTCGTAGCGCTGCGCAAACGGCAGGTAAGCCGCGTACGACGCGTCTTGAAACAGATTCGCTCCTTTCGCGCCGCGGGCGACGCCGACGACTTCGATCGGCGTCTCTTTCTTGCCGTCCTTCCATTTGAAATGTTTGCCGACCGGGTTCTCGTTCGGCCAGGCGCGGCGCGCGAAGGTTTCGTTGATGATGGCGACGGGCGTCGCGCCCGAGTCGTCCTGTTCGGTGAAAGGACGTCCGAGCAGCAATGGGATGCCCATCGTCTCAAGGTAGCGCGGCGTGACGATGTTATAGCGGATGTCGATCTGCCGTCCGCCGTCGAGCGCGATGGAGGCGCCGTAACTGCCGCCTTGCAGCGGCACGCTGATGGCGAGGCTCGCCGATTGCGCGCCAGGGAGATTGCCGGCGCGTTCAAGCAATTGTCGGTAAAAACCGCGCCCCTGCTCTTCGGTGTACCCTTGCCGCGCCAGATCGAGTCTCGCCGTCAGCAGGTTTTCGTAAGAGAAGCCGATGTTGATCGCCTGCGCGTTGCGCAGCGTGCGCAAAAACAGTCCCGCGGCGCCGAGCAGCAACAGCGACAAAGCGATCTGGGCGACGACCAGCGCGTTGCGCAAACGGGAGCGGCCCCCTCGGCCCGATGAACCGCGCGCGTCTTTCAGCGCCGGAATCAAATCCGCCTTCGACAACTGCAGCGCGGGCGCGAGGCCGAAGAGAATTCCGGTCAGAAGCGACAGCCCCAGAGTGAAGCCCAGAGCGCGGGGGTCCAGCGCGAACCCGATCTGCGTTTTCAGGTCGTTCTGCGACTCCGGCAGCATCGCGGCGATCCAATCGCTCAACCACAAAGCGACCAGGATTCCCAACACTCCGCCCATCAAAGCCAGCAGCCCGTTTTCGGTCAGCAACTGCTGAACGACGCGCCATCGCCGGGCCCCGAGCGCCATCCTGACGCCGATCTCTTTCCGCCGCGACGCCCCACGCGCCAGCAGCAATCCGGCGACGTTGGCGCAGGCGATCAGCCAGACGACGGCGACGACTCCGATTTGAACTCCCGCGAATCGCTCTACTTCTTTTCGATCATCCGGCGACAGTCCCAGGCCAGGCACGACTTTTACGCCGACCTTATTATTCGTTTGTGGATAGTCACGAGCCAGCCGCTCCGCGATGGATGTTAAATCGGCCTGCGCCTGGGCGGCCGTCATGCCAGGCCCTAGCCGCCCGAACAAATTCACAAACTGCGCGCCGCGGCTGTTGAGCCAGTCCGCGCCGATCTTAACTAACCAGGGGTTGCCGTGCCGCCACATCGTCACCGGAATCCAAACGTCCCGCTTCTCGTCCAGCGCGCCCGTGCCTTTGAACCCCGCCGCCACTCCGACGATAGTGTAACTGTGCGAGTTGAGGCTGATCGTCTTGCCCACTGGCGAGTCGCCGCCGAAATGTTTCCGCCACAGACGTTCGCTGATCACCGCCACCGGACTGGCGCCTTCGTCCCGCTCTCCGCCGCGATTCCGGCGAACGTCGTGTTCTGATCGCGGAAATCCCGATAGTCGGCGTAAGCGGAATTGTTGAAGCCCTGGCCGCTGTATGTCCGCCCGATCTGTACGAGCCGATCCGGGTCGGCCACCCCAGGCAATGGCTTCAGCAATAACGCGTCGAGCAGATTGAACATCGTAGCGTTCGCGCCGATACCCAGCGCCAATATAATCACGGCAATCAAGGCAAAGCCGGGGTGCTTCAACAGCATTCGCGCGCCGTAGCGCAGGTCTTGCCAGACGGTGTGCATACGCGACTCCTGTGGATATTTGTTTGTAGTTCCGCCTTCAGGCGGTTGGCCCAGATCATCGAGCGCCGCCTCCTGAAGGCGGAACTACAAACTCTTATTTCCAACTTCCGTGCCGCGCTCTTCATTTCCATAAATGCTGTCTGTAATGAAGTTGAGCTGAGAGATAAGCGAGCGGCGGATCCTATGCTGTTCGGTTTCGGGAAAACCGAATCCCAAGAGCGGGCACTGGCTTTGATTTACTGGCGACTGACCACAGACAACTGACCACTGATGACAAAGAAACCACAGAGATAAGGCAGGTGTTTATTTATTCTTCAGTCGGCAGTCTTCAGTCGCCAGTTGTCAGTCTTCATCTCGTCCCGCCCCCAACCTTATTCATCAACCCGTTCAACATTTTCCCCACTTCCGAGGAGATGCTGAGAGCGGGTTCGATCTCTTCTATCGGGAGAAATTTCAAACGATCTACTATCAGTAGTTGCGTTTCGAGTGACATCAATGAACCATGGGCCAGTGAAAGGCGGGAAAAATATTCGCTGTTCGTTTTTCTTCCCTCTCCATCAGCAATGTAAGAAGGGACGTTGCTGGCGAAGTTCTTTATCCTGCTCGACAAGCCAAAGTTTTCGCTCGGCGGCAGTTTTTCCGTGAGCTGATAGCAGACGACGACTAAATCCATCGCCTTTTGCCATACCAACAAATCACGATAGCTTCGTATCGACATATCTGTCTCCTTTATTGATGGGATTCTCGCCGCATTTCGCGCCGCAGCCAGGCTTTTGCCATCGTCCATTCCCGCCGGACGGTGGTGGTTGAAATTCCGAGCGCTTCGGCGGTCTCCTCGATACTCAGGCCGCCGAAGTAGCGCAATTCGACAATCAGGCTTTTGCGCGGGTCCTTTTCGGCCATGGCGTTCAGGGCGTCATCGAGCGCGATCAGTTCGGGGTCGGAAGGGGAGATGAAAGCGAGCGCGTCCTCCAGCATGATCCTCGTCTGGGCGCCGCCACGTTTCTCCCTCTGCCGCGTTCGGGCGTAATCAACCAGGATGTGTCGCATGACTTGCGCGGCCAGCGCGAAGAAGTGCGCCTTGTTTTGCCAATCGACCGGATTCTGCGCGGCCAGCTTCAAATAGACTTCGTGAACCAGCGCCGTCGGCTGCAAGGTGTGATCGGGACGTTCTGATTGAAGATGCCAGGCGGCGAGTTTGCGCAAATCGTCGTAGACCAGCGCCATCAACTTTTCGAACCCCTCCACATGTCCGTCGCGGTATTGATCGAGTAGAAAGTTGATCTCTGTCGAATCTACGGCCATCAACGTCCTCCTTAAAAATTTGCGCTCGTCACGGGCGGAATCGCGCCGGCTTGTCGCTATTTGCGTTGACAGGAATTTTGCGCCGCGAGCATATCTTGAGGCGACACCGAAAAACAATCCGAGTAACATCTTATAAGCTCGGCGAGGACAAGGTTATGAATACAGAATGGGAACGGGTCAACCAGTTATTTCATGAAGCGACCGAATGCGCCGAGGAAGAGCGCGCGGGGTTCGTTGCGCGCGCGGTTCAAAGCGATCCCGCGCTTCAGCGTGAGGTTCAATCGCTCATCGAAGCGCACAAGGAAGACGATGACTTTTTAGAAAATCCGGCGATCGGAAAGAGCCTCTTCCAGCGATTCGGCGGATGGCAGCGACGGATCATAGATGCGCTCTTGACTTCCGCAGGAAAGGTCTCTGTCGGGACGGACGGAATGATTGGCCAATTACTCGACCTGAAGTACGAGATCGAGGAGCTTTGCGGTCGCGGCGGAATGGGGGCGGTCTATCGCGCGACTCACGTAGGCACAGGCCGGCGCGTCGCCGTCAAAGTCATTGCGCCGGAGTTGGCCGGCGACAGCGAATTCATCGAGCGGTTCCGACGAGAGGCGAAGACTATCGGATTGCTGCGCCATCCGAACATCGTCAACGTCACTGATTTCGGCGTCACCGGCGAGGGTCCCAAGACCATAGCCTACCTGGTCATGGAATACCTCGAAGGCCAAACGCTCGCCGAGCGGCTGAAAAACCCACGACCGTCGCCGATCGATCGAATAGGTAACTGTTCCATTATCGAAATAGAATATGAGCGGATGAAAGGCCCGCGGCCGATGCCTATCGACGAGGCGATTGCCATTCTCAGCCAAACCTGCGCGGCCATGGATGAGGCCCATCGCCTGGGCGTCCTGCACCGCGATCTGAAGCCTGAGAACATCTGGCTCGAACCCACAGGCTCAAATGGCGACAACGTCAAGGTGCTGGATTTCGGCATCGCACGCTTACAGGACATCATCGCTTTCGATGAACTTAAACCGCCGCCGGAATTCGGCGAACCGGCGATCAGCCGTCAGCCGTTTTCGATCACGGAAGACGAAACATTGCGATTGAATTACACAGCCCGGCAAATGAGCCGCTTCGGTTCCGTGATGGGAACGCCGAAGTACATGTCGCCCGAACAGTGCCGTGGAGAACGACTCGACAAGAGCTCGGACGTTTACAGCCTGGGAGTGATCGCCTATCAGATGCTGACCGGAGAGCCGCCGTTTACGGGAACGACGCCCGAACTGTTCATTCGACATCGCGAAGCAGATCCCGCGCCGCTGAGAGAAAAACGACGGGATATTCCAGCAGGCGTCGACGTCGTCGTTCGGCAGGCGCTCGCCAAGGATAAGAACGCTCGCCCTGCAACCGCGGGCGCGTTCGCCTTTCAGCTTCAATTGCGCGCTGAAGGTAATAAATGGACTCGCCGGCAGGCCGATGCGCTCGCCCGCAAATACAAATGGGAATTTTTTGAAATCGCTTTTCGAATGCAGTGGAAAGGCTGGCTGTTTTCATTGCTGCTGCTCTTCGCCACGTTGAAATTTCCGGGAATGTCCTCCCTGATGGAGGTCGCGGTATTCGGTCTTCTTTGGCTGATAATAGCCACGATAACTATCTGGGGGCAAAATGCGACTACCGCCGCTCTCACGCTTTTTCTAGAACAAACCGAGGGAAGCGCAAAACAGGCGAGTGATCTCCGCTCCATCGCCGCCGTCGTCCGGCGCCGAAGCCGTGATCTCACCCGATCAGCCTGCAGATTGATCATCCCACCGCTGATTCACGAAGAGCTGAGCGTTGAGGCGGCGAGACAACGATGGGCCAAACTGAAGGCGTCGATTCGAGGACAGGCCGCGTACACGCTTTTCAGGCGGGTTCTTGCCTTAGTTTTGGGTCTGACGGCGTTGAATCAGATTCTGCTGGCGTCGGCCTTCCTGCTTGATCGAAGGTACCATTATTTGAATGCTACTGGAGAGTTGGTGCGCAATGTGAGTGAAAACATGTACTTCTGCCTCGTGACGCTGCCAATTGGCGCTTTCGCATTCCGTCTGGGTCTGAAAAGCGCGATCGAACAAAGTATGCTCTATGGCGCCGCCCGGAAGGCGCTGGGCGAGATCCCCTTGGAACGATCCCCGCTTCTTTCCCGCCAGGATCCGGAACCAAGGCGGTTCCGCTGGTGGGCATCCTGGAAGACCTATGCCCCGACCTGCGCAATTATCGTGTTGATACTCGGATTTCATTTTTTCAAGCTCATAACGATTAAAGGCAATGTAGGGCATGGCAATTTATACAGTGTCAAAGCAGTGCGCGCTTCCGGATTTCCTGTCCGGCTTGGTTTTCTCGGATCTACTTGGTGGATGAGGCAGTTCAGCCGCCACCCGGCTATGCTGCAATATCTGATTGAGCAAGGGGAAGAGGTCAATGTCCCAACCAGGGAAAATCTTTGGGCTGGTGGAAGGTATTATGGATCTTCGGGGCCTCCGTATGGGATTGACCAGGCGGCCGTCACCTGGACTCCTTTGATAGCCGTACTCGCTGCCGGTTCGGTTGAAGCGGCGCGGATACTAATCGAGCACGGCGCCGATGTACATGCGCGGGATTCCTTCGGACGAACTCCAATGACGATCGCCATATCCAATTGCCCACAGGCGATCGAACTGCTTCTTGCCTCCGGCGTGGACATCAATGAACAAACCAGATTCGGAACCCCATTACTGACCGCAGCGCGCCATCAATGGCCATATCCGGAGCATAATGCTGAAGGTCGTGTTGTTTTTGAACATGGGAGCATTTTTTTTGAAGATAAGGAGCCGATCAAAGAGCGGGACAACGCCGTCAAAATCCTGATTGAGAAAGGCGCCGATCCGAATACGCGCGACGGCGAAGGGCGCAATGGACTGATGTTGATGTCCATGGAATCGCGGCTCGACAAGGATGTAGAGCTGACCATCGAAGCGCGCGAGACAACCGCGCCAAGTCTGCTCTGGCGCCGGCGCGATAGGACTGTGCAGTTGATCGGCGAAACATTGCTCAACGCCGGTTGTGACATCAACGCCGCAGACAACAAGGGACGCACACCGCTGATTTACGCCGTGGCATTTGGACGGAGCGCGGTCATCGAACTGTTCCTGAAGAGGGGCGCGAACATCAATGCGAAGGACCACGACGGCTTAAGCGCTCTCGACTGGGCCAAAAAATCCGGCAATGAGGAGATCATCAGGCTCCTCTCACTCAGGTAAAACTCGGGATTGCCGCGTCATTCGCGCCTGAGCGCAACCATCGGATCGACCTTCGTCGCCTGCCGCGCCGGGACGTAGCAGGCCGCGAGCGCCACCACGGTCAGCGACAGCGCTACCAAGCCGAACGTCAGCGGGTCGGTCGGCTCCACGCCGAACAGGAAGTCTTTCATCAGACGCGTCAGCGCGAACGACGCTCCCAGACCGAGCGCGACGCCGACCAGCGCCAGCGCCAATCCTTTTCCGACGATCAGCTTCAACACGTCTCCCGCCCGCGCGCCGAGCGCCACGCGAACGCCGATTTCATGCGTGCGCTGCGTCACGGCGTATGACATCACGCCGTAAACTCCCACGCCCGCGAGCAGCAACCCGATGGCGGCGAACAGGCTGAGCAGCGTCGAGTTGAACCGTTGCTCGGCGAGCGAACGCCCGACTATTTGTTCCAGCGAGCGCATGTTGGTCAGCGGCAGCGACGGATCGACCTTGAGCGTCTCCTGTTTGACCGCCGCGCCGAGAGCGAGCGGGTCGCCAGACGCGCGAACGGCGAACTTCATGGTCACGTACCGCCGCGCGGCGCGCATTACTCTGTCATCCACTTGAGCCACGGGGATGAAGACGGCGCCAGGCGCGGGATAGCCGAGACCGAACTGCTTGACGTCGTTCACGACGCCGACGATCTGAAAGGCCCGCGTACCTTCAACAGTCAGTGATTGGCCGATCGGATCGGCGTTCGGGAAAGTCCGCCGCGCGTAAGTCTCGTTGACGATGATGGCCGGCGGCGCGCCCGCCGAATCGGCTTCGGTGAAGCCGCGCCCGCGACGGATGGACATCTTCATCACTTTGAAATAGTCCGGCGTGATCATCCGAATTTCGGTCGAGGCCTCCGAATCGGGTTTGCCCACGACGCCGACGCCGAGATTGAGCCATGCGCCAAGCGGCAGATTGCTAGTCACCGCGGCGGATTCGACTCCGGGCAGGCCATTCAGGCGTTCGAGCGCACGGCCGAAATAATCGGCGTTCTGGGCCGTCGTTTCGTACCGCTCGCCGTTCGGCGCGACCTCGAAAGTCAGCACATTGCCCGGGTCAAAACCAGGATCGACGCGGCGCAGATTTGCGAAAGTGCGGATCAACAAACCCGCGCCGGCCAGAAGCGTGAGCGCGAGCGCGACCTCAGCCACGACCAGCGCGTTCCGCATCCGTCCGCGTTCGCCTCCGACGGCGCCTTTGCCGCCACCCTCCTTGAGCGCGCGGTTGACATCCATGCGCGCCGCCTGCAGCGCCGGAGCGAGCGCAAAGAGTAAGCCGGTTATCACAGCCACGCCGAGCGTGAAGGCGAGTACGCGCCAATCGAAGCCGATCTCGCCGCTGCGCGGGATCAGGCCCTGTGGCAGCAGCGCAGCCAAAGCATCCACGCCCCACATGGCGAGCAGCAGCCCAGTCCCGCCGCCAATCAGGGCAAGCAACAAGCCTTCTGTCAACAACTGTCTCGCCAGAGTCCACCGGCTCGCGCCGAGCGCCTGCCGCAAGGCCATTTCTTTCTGTCGCGCGGTCGCTTGCGTCAACTGCAAATTGGCGACGTTGGCGCAGGCGATGAGCAGGACGAAACTAACAGCGCCGAGCAGAATCAGCAGCATCGGGCGCGCCTCAGCCGTAAGGCTGGCCAGATAAGGCTCAACCCGAATCCCGACTTCGTTCCGCCAAACCTGGTTCGGATAAGCGGCCTTGAACTGTTCGAAGATCGATTTCATCTCGGCCTGCGCCTGCTCGCGCGTCACGCCCGCCTTAAGCCGCGCGAGCACGGTGTAGTTGTGACCTTGAGCCACGCTGGCAGGATTGACGCGCATCGGGACTAACACGTCCCATTGCCCGTCGCCGTATCGGAAATCCTCAGGCGCCACACCTACCACTGTGTACGGATCGCCGTTGATCGAAACACTCTTGCCCGCGATCGCCGGGTCGGCGGCGAAGCGCCGCCGCCACAATCCGTGGCTCAGAATCGTTACTCGCTCGCCGTTCGGAGAATCTTCCTCTTTCGTGAAGCCGCGCCCTATGGCCGGATTCATGCCGAGGACGCGGAAGAAATCCGCGCTGACCCTGACGCCCGCGACGAACTCAGGCTCGCCGCCCCCAGAGAGGTTGACGCCAGAGCCGATCCCGATCGTCGCCGCGACGCCGTCGAACGACTGGCTCTGCCCGCTCCAGAAGACAAACTTCGGTTCACTGGCGCTCCTGAAACTCACGTTCGACCAATCCGGCGCGAGTCGCATGATGCGCTCCGGCTCCGGATAAGAAAGCGGCCGCAAGAGCGCGGCGTTGACGACGGTGAAGATCGCCGTGTTCGCTCCAATGCCGAGAGCCAGCGTGATGACTGCGATCAATGTAAATCCGGGTTTCTTCAATAACATTCGCGCGCCGTAGCGCAGGTCTTGAATCAGAGATTGCATAATTTCTCCAAGCAAACGCCATATGTCAGCGGTCGCGAGTCTCAAGCTTTCTCACGAGCCGTACCTCCGCCTGACCGCGCTGAAAGCCGAGCTTTTCGTTGACGCGAATCATCGCCGGACTGGCTGAACGAGTAACAGCCGTCCGCCAGCCTTGCTGGCGCGCGTGAGTCAAAGCAAGGACTTTCAACGCAGTCGCCACGCCACGGCCGCGATATTCCGGCCTCACGGCTGTCGGCCCCGTACCGATCGCTTCCGGGGCGTTATGATCCGGGCCGAGAACGGTGTAGCCGATGAACACTCCGTCAGCCTTTGCCATAAAGAAAGTGTCAGACGTCGTCTGCCACGAATCGAACATCCGTCGCACCTCATCTCCTGTCGGGATCGCCATGACGCCGTCAGGATCGGGATCAGGCCAACCGATCACTGCAGCCTGCTGCAAATCGGTCAATTTTGTCCAGAACTGCTCGTCCTGCCCTTCCTGTCGCAGAGTGGTGAATTCAATGCCCTGCGCCGTCAGACTGCGGGGAAGCTCCGCCAGCCGCGTCAGGTCCGCTTCGCTCAGATTCAAATGCAACTCGACCATCCGATGGGTCTCGACAAAGCCGCGACGACGCAAAAACCGCAATGAGTCCGTCTGGTCATCCCAAGCGCGCGATTGCAACGTGGCCGCCGGCATCGATTGCAACGCGGCGAGAATGACGCTCAGGAGGTAACCGCCAATCCCCCGTTTGCGCCAGTCCGCATTAACCATCAAACCCATTCGATACTTCCGCCGCACGACATTCCAGCACACCGCATAACCAATGAGCTGTTGAGAGACTTCCTCAATCGCCGCCCATTGGCACAGGGACGCGGAAGCCGCGCGACCCGGTTCGTCAAATCGTCGCAAATACTCTTCCAGGTCGCGGACGCATTCGGGTTGAATCGCCGAGCAAAGCGCGATGACCCGATCAACATCCAATTTGTGAAGAGGGCGAATGGTGACTGACATATGTGATTATTCGCGCCGAAGCGCCACGACCGGGTCAACTTTCGCCGCCCACCGCGCCGGCAGATAACAAGCTAACAGCGCTACGATTGACAGAAACACCGCCACGCCGCCGAAGGCCAACGGATCGAACGGACTCAAATCAATCAAGACCACGGCCAGCAATCGTGAAATCGCCATGGCGCCCAGCAGCCCGAACACTATGCCGATGACGGTCAGTTTCATCCCCTGCTTCAAAAACAAACGTATGACGTCCGCGCTCTGCGCGCCCAGCGCGACGCGGATGCCGATTTCGCGGGTTCGCTGATTGACGATGAACGACATCACGCCAAACAAACCGACCGACGCCACCAGCAGCGCCAGCATTCCCAGCGCGCCGGCAACTTGCGCGAGCGCCTCGAACGGCGCCATCTGCATGGTCAACGAATCATTCACGCGTCGCAGGATTGCGGAGAGATTCGGGTCAACGGCTTCGGCCGCGCCGCGCACTGCGGCCATCACTTGCCGTGTATCGCCTTCAGTACGAACCAATATGTATGCGTTCGGACGTTCGACACTCTGAGATGACTCGTACCACGGCGCGTAAATGAAAGTCTCATCCTTTTCCCAAACCCACCCGCTGCGCGTGTCGCGTGTGACACCGATGACTTCGAACTGCGGCAGGTTGGCGCCCGATTCATTCGCGCCGGCGAGCGGCGTGGAGGCGATGCCGATGCGCTTGCCGATGGCGTCTTCATTGGGCCAGAAGCGTCGCGCAGTGGATTCGCTTTCTCTGACCATGTCTTTCTGCGGCGTCTGTAAACCTGCCGAGATTGTGAAGACGTTCGCTGTCTCAAGCCCCGTATCAATCGTCCGAACTTTCTGCAGGTTCCTGACGAGCAGCCCCGCGCCGACGAGCAGCGTCAGACACACCGCGACCTGAATCACGACCAGCGCGTTGCGCAAGCGCGACTGGCTCAAATGCTGACCGAACGTCGAGCCTTCGTCTTTCAACGCCGAAGCCAGATTCGGCCTGGACGCCTGCAAAGCCGGGGCGAGCCCCGCCGCGACGCCGGCGATCATTGACGCGAGCAGCGCGAATCCGAAGATGCGATAGTCCGGGTCGAGGTCGAGCGCGAACGATTCGATCAGCGCGCGTGGAACCGGCAGTCGTGACATGACCAGCGGGTAGAGCGCGTCGAGCGTCCAGATCGCCATCAACAGCCCGGCCGCGCCGCCGAGCGCCGAAATCAACACACTCTCGGTCAGCAACTGCCTGATCACGCGCCAGCGGCTCGCGCCCAGAGCCAGCCGCACGGCGATCTCAGAGCCACGGGTCGCCGCGCGCGCCAGCAACAGATTGGCGACGTTGGCGCAGGCCATCAGCAGGATCAACCCGACCGCCACCAATAGCGGAACGATCAGCGGGGCCAGCCCCTCATCGATCTCAACAAAGGTCGCTCCGCCTGAAAGGCTAACTCCTATTTTGCGGCTACGCTCCGGATAGCTTCTGGCAAGCTGTTCGGCGATGACGTTCATTTCGGCCTGCGCCTGCTGGCGCGAAACGCCGGGTTTCAACCTGCCGGTCAACGCGAATGAATCGGCATTGCGCTCCGACAACCAGCGTTTGTGATTCCAACTTCCCGCCTGATGTGTTTGATCGCGCATCATCAACGGAACCCAGAACTGCGGCGCGTCCGGTTCCGTGCCGATGAATTCGCGCGCCGTGACGCCGACGACCGTGTACTGCTGTCCGGTCAGTTTGATTGTTTTGCCCACAATGTTCGGATCGGCGTTGAAGCGTCGCTGCCAGAAGCCATAGCTTAATACCATCACCGGATGTGTTCCCGGCTCGCGATCTTCATCAGGCAGAAACGCTCGCCCCAGAGCCATCTCCGCGCCTAACACCGAAAAGTAGTTGCCCGAAACAATCTGGCCGAAGATGTACTCGTGACTGGCGACGATAAAGGAGTCGTCCATTGGACCGGCCGATTTTTCCCCGAACACGGCCGCCACCTTGTTAAACGCGACCAGTCCTTCAAAAACATGATTGCGATCGCGGTAATCGAGGTAGTCCAAATAAGAAAAGAGCCGGTAACGGCTCCCATCGGGCATGCGCCCGTATATCTTGACGATGCTGTCGGGATCCTTGAGCGGCAGCGGCTTCAACACAAACGCGTCGAAGACCGTAAACAGCGCGGTGTTGACGCCGATGCCGAGCGCCAGTGTCAACACGGCAATCAACGTGAAGCCCGGTTTCTTCAACAACGTTCGCGCGCCATAGCGCAAGTCTTGCCACAGTGTCCGCATAATTCCCTCAAGAAAAAGATGTCAGATGTCAGATGTCAGATGCTAGTGAAGAGGACTCTCGCATCACTCAACTTTCATCTGACATCTGACATCTAGCATCTGACATCTATTCGCATCTGAGCGCGACCATCGGATCGACCTTCGTCGCCCGTCTCGCCGGTATCCAGCAGGCCAGCAGCGCCACGACGGCCAGCAACAAAGCGATCGCGCCATAGGTCAACGGATCGGCGGCGCCCACATCGTATAGCCAGCCCGACAGCCATTTCGCCAGCCAGTACGCCAGGATCAAACCCGCCGCAATGCCCACGCAAACCAGCAGCATCCCCTGCCCGATGACCAGTCGCAGCACGTGGCGAGCCTCGGCGCCGAGCGCCATCCGGACGCCGATCTCCTTCGTGCGCTGCGCGACGGAATGGGCCAGCACGCCGTACAGACCAAGCGCGGCGAGCGCCAGCGCCAACGCGCCGAAAAAGCTCAGCAGCGCGGCGAAGAGGCGCTCCTGGGCGAGCGATTGCGACACCTGTTCGACCTGTGTCTTAACATCAAAGAGAGGCAGGTTGCCGTCCACTTCGCGCACGGCCTGGCGGATGGCGGCGAGGAAACTCGTCGGTTCACCCGCCGTGCGAACTTCAAAATTCATCTGGCCGAGGCCCGGGAGGATCTGCAGCCAGGGCACGTAGATCGTCGGCGGAATCTCATCGCGCAAGCTGGTGTACTTCGCGTCCTGCGCCACGCCGACAATCTCCACATAGTCAGGTCGGTCAGGATTGAAGCGGATGCGTTTGCCGAGGGGGTTTTCGTCGGGGAAGAAACGGCGCGCCAGAGTTTGGTTGATGACGACGACACTGGGCGCGGCGGCGGCGTCTCGCTGGCTCAAACTCCGACCAAGTTGGACAGGAATTTCCATCGTCTCGAAAAAATTAGCGCGGACAAAGTGGATATTAGCCGTGCGCGGATTATTCCTGTCAGCGTTCTGCCCCGCCAGATAAAACCCTCGCCTCCCACTGCTGCCAGCCAGCAACGGGTGGCGCGAGAAAGTGACCGAGCGCACGCCGGGCACGGCCTCAATCCGATCGAACATCCGTTGATAGAGTTGCGTCAATCGTTCGCCTTGATAACCGCTCAGGCGCGGGTCTACGCGGAAGAGCAGCAGGTTTTGCGTGTTGAATCCGGGAGCGACGTGTTGCAAATTGTTCAGCGTTCGCAGGAACAGCCCCGCGCCGATCAAGAGCAATAACGAGAGCGCCATTTGCGCCACGACCAATGATTTGCTTAGCCACGAACGCGAATGACCGAAGGAACTCCTGCCGGTATCCTTGAGCGCGGGCGTCAGATCAACGCGCGTCGCGCGCCACGCCGGAGCCAACCCGAACGACAAGCCGGTCAACACCGAAACCGCGAACGTAAACGCCAGCGCGCGCCCATTCAATCCGGTCTGCAAAAACGACATCTCCTGCCCCGAAAAACGCAGCTTCAGCAACAGGTCTCTGCCCCAGAGCGCGAAGAGCAAACCAAGCGCCCCGCCCGCCACCGCCAGCAGCACGCTTTCGGTGAGCAGTTGTCGCACAAGGCGGAAACGTCCGGCGCCCAAGGCCAGCCGCACCGCGATCTCTTTCTGTCGCTCCGACGCGCGCGCCAACAGCAGGTTGGCTACATTGACGCACGCGATCAACAAGACCAGCCCGACCACTCCCATCAACAGATAAAGCGATTGCCGCTGATACCAGCCCCAGTGCGTGTCACCGCGCCGGCCCGGCTCGACGGCCAATCGCGGGTAATCCTGCGGAACCGTCGGCGCGGCCTGAGTTTGATTCGCCGGGCGGCTCAGATTTTCGGAAGCCGTGCGTTGAAAGACTGGTTCAAGCTCGGCGCGCGCCTGCTCCATTGTCGCGCCCGGCTTCAATCGCCCCATCATCAGCAGCCACCAGAGCCCCTGCTGATTCAGGTTCGTATTGTTCCCGCGGACCAGCGGCTCCGCCATCAACGGTATGGTCAGATCAGGCGCGTTCCCGTTCCTCATCACGCCGGCGAATTCTTGCGGCGTGACCCCGATGATTGTGAAGGCCGCGTTATTCAGATTGATCTGTTTGCCGATGACCGCCGGGTTCGCGCCGAATCTGCGCTCCCAATATCGATGACTGAGGACAACAACTGCAGACGCAGCCGATCGATCATCCTCCGCCGTGATTGCGCGGCCCAACACCGGTTGCACACCCAATCCGGTGAAATACCCGCCGGAAACGACCAGCCCGCTGGCCACCTCCGCCTGCCCGTCTACATTGGCGTTCACCTGCTCCAACTCTGCAAAGGCGAATAATTCACTGAGCGCGTTCTGCTGTTGACGAAATTGCTCGAAGTTCTGCTGCAGAAACGACGTATTGATGCGCAAGCCAGTCACTTCGTCTGTCCGCGCGGAGCCTTCATACCTGAAAGTCCTGAAGCTGCTCCCGACCAGCCATTTGAATTGCACTAACTGCTCCGGCTCTTTGACCGGCAGGCTTTTCAATAACACCGCGTCCACCAGACTGAAGATCGCGGTGTTTGCGCCGATCCCGAGCGCCAGCGACAAGATCGCAATGATCGTGAGGCCTCTGTGTTTGATGAGCATTCGTGCGCCATAGCGCAGATCTTGCCAAAGAGTGGTCATAAATCTCCTTCCTACGTATTTCAGGCAAATATCGGGAACGCCAGACAAGCTGCGCCGTCATTGCCGCCACTGACCAGTTGTTGCGATTCTCTGTGGTCATCCCTATTAAATAACCAAGTGGCGTGCCACTCACAGCCAAGGGCGTAAGTTCTGGAATGACGTGATTTGAGATGAGGCTGACGATTAAGACGCCCGGCGATGTGTCCGCTTTTGGGATCGCTCTTTCCCAAAACCGAATCGGATGGATCGCGCTTGCGATTGGCGCCTATCTTTCTGGGACGTTGTGGCTGTTCCGTTCCCATCACGCTGGGACTGATGTCGGCGCTGATGATCGGCGTACTGGTTGGTACAGTACCGGTGTCCTAAATGTCGCCTGGCCTGATTTAGGCCGCGAATCGATTCCTCTCCGCAAAGCTGGCGCGCGAGGTTTCATCCGCAAATCAGGTCGCCTTTCCTGCGCGATCTCATCTATCTCAGGCCATAAAATCGAATTCGATATTTCCTCGCACGCTAACGGGGTCGCCGTTAAGAGAAGCAGGGGTAAAACGGACCAGCTTCATTGCGTTTATTGCGCGCCGTGTCAAACCGTCTGGCAGTCCATTGAGCTTTCGCTTTGTGATTTCAACCATTGGTATTTCGCTATTGCATCGGCATAGTCTTGAGGGGATAAGTATCGGGCGCCGATCTCGTAATTGGCGAGTAGATTCTCAGGGTCGAATTTGCTCAGTAACTTACTGGGGTAGTTTCGGGCGGTGAGGTACAGTTTGCCGATTTCGTAATGCGCAGGCAGATTCTCAGGATCGAATTTGAGCAGTTCCTCGAAAGCAGTGAGCGCTTCGCGATAAAGCTGTAGGCGTATGAGCGCTCGCCCCAAATAGTAATGCGCCCGGATCCTCAGGGGACGTTCTCTGAGAGCCCGGCGGAAATGCGCCACGGCAGTTTGATAGTCCCCTTTTCCTGACGCTTCCAATCCGTAATTGTAAGCTTGCGACACATCTGAGTCCGCCGGCCGTAGTTGGGCTTCATCGGGTAGTGATTTGATGTAAGCAATTAGATGGCGCCAAACTCTCTCCCCGAATTCTTGTGTCACAAAGCGTTGGAAGGTGGACAGTGTAACAGCGGGATGTGCGATCTCAACCTGGCGGAAATGCGCCACGGCAGTTTGATAGTCCCCTTTTCCTACCGCTTCCAATCCGTCCAAGAGAGCTTGCTTCAGAGGCTTCATTGCGCTTGCTGCCCGCAGCCGGTCAAGTAGCTGAGATTTTTTATCGGACTGTGATTTGACGTAAGCGATCAGACTTCGCCAACTGGAAAACCCATATTCTCGCGCAACGGTCAGTTGGACGGCGGATAATGTCACACCGGGATTATCGAGACGCACGGCTTTGAGCCGTTGCTTCGCTTCTTTTTTTAAGTGTTCAAGGTTGGCGCGTTCCGGAAGTGGACGCGCAGGATCAGGATTGGCGGGATTTGTCTTGCTCATAGACCTTCCTTCCTTTGGCGCCCGATGTCCGCGTCACGGGCTGGAAGTCAGGTGATATTCAGTTCTTGATGCGAGCGGGCTAAGCCCTTCACGCGGACCGTCGGCCTCTCGACAAGGCCAAGAAGAAGATAAATGAGGTCTAGCCGAAGCGCAAGCTGGCTTGAAATTTTGGATACCGAAATGCCCCGCCGCCGCAGGCAGTAATTTGAACTATTCATAAATACCTGTCCCTACGTTGTTACATTTATTTGCGGCATGTGCATAAATCAGATCGGCGGAGCCTATGGAGTGCGGTCCCGAGCGATACTGCTGGCAAACTCCGCGAAGTTATTTTCCGCCTCGGAGGGGCGACGGAAATTAGCCGGTGGTGGAGCCCGAGCGCAACCACCGGGACAGGTCGAAGAAGATTGTTCGCGTCCCGGCAGGGACGCCGGACCGGAATTCGCAACAGGACTAATCCCGGTCCGGCGCCCTTTCAGGGCGCGTGATCTTGTGGTGGCGTTTCCGGTGGCTACGCTTCGCTCCGCCACCGGCTAATATCCCTCGCGCCTCCGGCGCTGTAGGAGTTTGCCAGCAATATTCCGAGCGCCTGCACTCCATAGGCTCCGCTGGCCCGGTTTATGCGCATGCTTCATTGTTTGGCGTCCAGCCCGGCGCGCCGGTGGTGGCGGCCACTAACGTTAAACCCATCAGCCTGGGGCCGATCAGGACGACTATCAATGCGCCGGCAGATTCCTGGGTCGTTGACATAGTGGCGTCTGAAATCAACGCCAGCCCTACGCCCGGTCCGGCCCAGATCAAACGATTCAGCGCCGCGCGAAACCTGTTTGGCATCGCCGGCTCGGCTCAAGTGGCGACGACGCCCGGCCCCACGACACTCGTGTGGAACAATAGTCTGAGTCGCCTTGTAACATCGGCTGTGGCGTTCGCGGCGAGGCCTGAATTCAGGCTTACTTTATCAACTACCGGATCGGGAACAATTCAAAGCGACCCTGCCGGCGATAAGTTTCCCGCCGGTACTAGAGTGACGCTCACCGCCACGCCCGCTCCGGGTTGGCGGTTTGAAGGTTGGAGCGGCGATCTCACGGGGACGGATAACCCAGCAATAATTACGATGGACAGGGAGAAATCCATCACCGCCAATTTCACACCGCTCCCGCCCGGCATTACCACTCAACCGCTCTCGCAGACAGTTACGACCGGATCGAACGTGACTTTCACCATCTCCTGGTGCTCGTTCCTCGGCGACGACGGCGGCCCGGGCAGTTTCGTGCGCCGGCAGATCGAAGCGCTCGATCAGAATCGGCCGGCTTACCCCATGTACGACTTCCTCCGGAGCAACGGCTTCAGCGTCGAGGACATCATCGCCATATCCCGCTCACAGAAGAAGGGGAGCCTGGTCGGCGCCAACGAGCTCGATCCGGCGAACGCCAACCATCAGGTCACGCTCCACCACAACTACTATCTCAACATGCAGGACCGGTTGCCGCGGCTGCGCGCCGGAAACGCGCACGCCTACGACATTTACGTGAACAACGCGGAGGCGTTCGCGGCTAAAGGCATGCGCGATGCGATAGTCGCCGCAATGACGCCGTCGAACGCGGCCAAGCTCAACGGCAGCAACGCCACTTACTCTTTCGACGTTGTTCTTAACGGAGCGATCTCGACGGAAGGCGGCGCGGTTCTCCTGGAGAAGTCGCAGTTGATCGGGGTGATCTTTCCGCTTCGCAACAACCAGAAGGACGCGTCGCTGACCCAGTACACAGGCAAGATACTCGCGCTCGACACGCTCTATCAGCTCGGCGGTCTGGTCTTTCGCGGAGACAGCAACACGCCTGGCAGCCCGCTTGCGCCGGTACCCGCGCCGGAGCTGGCGTTCTCGTGGAACGGGTTTGCAACGCTGCCGTATGTGTACACGACCCACGACCCGACTCAACTCCCGTTACTACTCACGGGGGCGGAAGGCGCGGGCGCAGGCATGCTGATCTGGACCAAGGAGAACTGGCTGAAGACTTCTTATTAGGCCGCATCACGGCGACCGTCGACCAGGCGACACAGATCGTCAGTTCTAAATCAGAACACGTGAGGCCGGTACAGTACCGCGCGCGTAAGCAAGCGGCCGGCTGATCGGTCAGCCGCTTGCTTACGCGCGCGGTACTGTACCTGAGCAATCCTGTAAATCCTGTCTATAAAACATTGCCTATCACAGTCTCCCGTGTTCTAATAGTTCCGCTTTTCAAGATTTACGGACGAATCGATTAATCGGCCAAGGCCACATCCAGCAACCAGACCCGGGGTATTCTCAATCCGCCACCGGCCGTCATTTAGGAGGAACTTCAGTCATGCTTACCGACAGCGCCTTACAACAGATCATGCCGACGTTGCAAGAGGCGAAGCGCCAACTTTACCTGCCTTTCATAAACAAGGTCATGGAGATCTACGAGATTAACACTATGTTGCGGGCGTCCGCCTTCCTGGCCCAGATCGCTCACGAATCGGGCGAACTGAGGTTTATGGAGGAGCTTTGGGGCCCCACGCCGGCGCAGAAGCTATATGAGCCTCCCAACAAGAAGGCCACAGAGCTTGGCAACACTCAACCGGGCGACGGCAAACGATACAAAGGGCGCGGCGCCATACAAATCACCGGCCGCGCCAATTATAAAAAGTATGGGGACCTGCTCGGGTTTGATCTGGAGGGCAATCCCGATCTGGCGGCGACGCCGCAGTTCGCGTTCTCGACGGCGGCGCTGTACTGGAAAACGAGGAGGTTGAATGAACTGGCCGACATTCAGGACTTCATCACCATCACCAAACGAATCAACGGCGGGACGACGGGGTTGACTGAACGCCAGAGATATTACGAGACAGCCATGAACGCGCTGAGCGTCGAAGAATTAGGATAATTGCTCATGGATTTTTGTTGGCCGAACACGGCATAATTAACGGCTATGTCAGCAAGCTGTGATCCAGGAGGAATCGACGATGCTTACAGAAAATGATCTGCAACAGATTATGCCGAGGCTGCAACAGGCGAAGCGCCAGCTTTACCTGCCCTTCATAAACAGGGTCATGGAGATCTACGAGATCGACACTCCGTTGCGGGCGTCCGCCTTTCTGGCTCAGATCGCCCACGAATCAGCCGAGCTGAAGTATATGGAGGAGATTTGGGGGCCTACGGCGCAGCAGAAGAAATACGAACCTCCGGGCGAAGTGGCCACAAGGCTCGGCAACACTCAACCGGGCGACGGTTTCCGCTACCGTGGGCGCGGCCCCATCCAGATCACCGGCCGCGCCAATTACGAGAAGTACGGCGACCTGCTCGGCGTCGATCTGGTCGGCAATCCCGATCTGGCGGCGACGCCGCAGTACGCCTTCTCCACGGCGGGCCTTTTCTGGAAGTTGAACGGCTTGAATGAACTGGCCGACGTTCAGGACTTCACCGCCATCACCAAACGGATCAACGGCGGCTTGAACGGATTGGCGGAGCGGCAGAAATATTACGAGATCGCTAAAAACGTGCTGAGCTCCGAGGAAGCCGATGATTTCGCATTCTCGACGCCCCTCGCGCCGTCAAGCGAGAGCGAGGCGATCGATGACTCGCCCGTCTTGCCCCGAGGACAGGAGTCCATCGAACCAGACTCCACAACCCTCACAGATTCCCAAGACGAAACAAACCCGGCAGTGAAAAAACCGTCTAGCCGCGGGCTGGGAAGCCGGTTAAGAAATTGGTTCCGGTGAAAAGGGCCGCGAAATCGAGGATCGAGGATCGAGGATCGAAGATCGAGGATCGCCTTACACGCGATGGAGTAATCATCAATCCTCGATCCTCGATCCTCGATCCTCGATCCTCGATCCTCAGCCGAGAGGGAGAATTGACTGAATAGCCGTCTAACGGGTACTCTTGCTCCTACCTCGTATTTCAAAACTCAGAGACGGTCAATACACAGGATGTCTGGCGTGGCGGACCCGCACATCGCCCGAACCCACGAGGAGTTTATGCCAAAATACATTTTCGTCACCGGAGGAGTGGTCAGCGGCCTTGGCAAAGGCATCGCCGCCGCTTCGATCGGCGCGTTGCTCGAAGCGCGGGGGCTGAAAATCACGCTGATGAAATTCGACCCGTACATCAACGTCGATCCCGGCACGATGTCGCCTTTCCAGCACGGCGAGGTCTTCGTGACCGACGACGGCGCCGAGACCGATCTGGACCTCGGCCATTACGAGCGCTTCACCGGCGCTCGGTTGACGCAGGCCAACAACTGGACTTCGGGCCGCATTTATCTGTCGGTCATCGAGAAAGAGCGGCGCGGCGATTACCTGGGCAAAACCATCCAGGTGATCCCGCACATCACCAACGAGATCAAGGACGCGATCAGGGCCGTCTCGGAGGGGATGGACGTCGTGATCGTCGAGATCGGCGGGACGGTCGGCGACATCGAATCGCTTCCCTTCCTCGAAGCCATCCGGCAGATGGGCAATGAGGTCGGGCGTCACAACGCCGCCTTCGTACACCTGACGCTAGTGCCCTTCATCGCCGCGTCGGGCGAGTTGAAGACCAAACCGACGCAGCACTCGGTCAAGGAGCTGCTGGCCATCGGGATACAGCCCGACATCCTGCTCTGCCGGTGCGACCGCGAGTTGCCCGCCGAGATGAAGGCCAAGATCGCGCTCTTCTGCAACGTCTCGCAAGAGGCCGTGATCAACGCGCCCGACGTCAAATCGGTCTACGAGATCCCGCTGGTCTTCAACCACGAGGGTCTCGACCAGTTGATCGTCGACATACTCCGGCTGCCGCTCGGCGACACGGACCTGCGGCAGTGGAACGCGCTCGTCAACCGGATGCGCAGCGCGCGCGAATCGGTGATCGTCGGCATCGTCGGCAAATACGTGGAGCTTGAAGACTCGTACAAGAGCCTCAACGAGGCGCTCGTACACGGCGGCTTCGCCAACAACCTGCGCGTCAACCTCCGCTGGATCGAGAGCGAAGACCTCATGACCGACGACCGGTGGGAAGACCTCTTGAGCGACGTCGACGCGATACTGGTCCCAGGCGGTTTCGGCAAGCGCGGGATTCCGGGAATGATCCGCGCCATCACTTACGCGCGCCGCGAAAAGAAGCCGTTCTTCGGCATCTGCCTGGGGCTGCAGTGCGCGTCGATCGAATTCGCGCGCAACGTCTGCGGCATCGAGGACGCCGATTCGACCGAGTTCGACCCTGACACCACGAACCCAGTGATTTTCAAACTGCGCGACCTGCTCGGGGTCGAGGCGATGGGCGGCACCATGCGGCTCGGGGCCTATGAATGCGAGCTGGCGCCGGGATCGCTCGCCGAAAGCGTCTACAAATCGAGCCCCATCTCCGAGCGCCATCGCCACCGCTACGAAGTCAACCCGGCCTACAAAGACCGCATGGCGGAGGCCGGATTCGTCTTTTCAGGTAAATCGCCCGACGGCAAATTCGTCGAGATGATCGAGCTTGCCGATCACCCCTGGTTCCTGGGCACTCAGGCGCACCCCGAATTGAAATCGAAGCCCCTTGCGCCGCACCCGCTTTTTGCCAGCTTCATACGCGCGGCTTACAATCATCGCCTGCGCGACCAGGTCGGCGAAGAGCAGATAAAGAGCGAGGTTGTAGCCGCAGATTGATCGGTACGGTACAGGGAGCGGTAGCGACCTGGCGCCTTCATATATGCTCGCGCCACGAGACTACCAGGTCGCTACCGCTCCCTGTACCGTACCGGAGGGCGTCATCGAACATGAGTTCGTGTTTTAACCAATGAAAGTTCATCATTTTGATCAGGCGTCACAATCGCTTGCGATCCGCCACAACGAGGAGGCCATCAAGCTCCTACAGCGCGGCCTGATCGCCGAGGCGGTCAAGTATTACGAAAAAGCGACCAAGCTCTGGCCCGCGTGGGCGACGCCCTGGTACAACCTCGGGCTGCTGCGCAAGGAGCAACGCAACTGGCGGGAATCGCTGCGCTGCAATCAGAAGGCCGTCGCGCTCGACCCTTCGGAGCGTGACGCCTGGTGGAATCTGGGAATCGCGGCGACGGCGCTCGGAGATTGGGCCGAGGCGCGCCGCGCATGGAAAGGGTTCGGAATCGAAATCCCCGAAGGCGAAGGCCCGATCGAGATGGAGATCGGCCTCGCCCCGATCCGAATCCATACATACGGGCCATACGAGGAGTCCGAAGTGGTCTGGTGCCGGAGGATCGATCCGGCGCGGGCGATCATAGATTGCGTCCCGCTGCCGCAATCGGAGCATCGCTTCGGAGACCTGCTGCTCCACGACGGCGCGCCGAACGGTTTTAGGAAACTAGATGGGAAAGAGGTCCCGGTCTTCGACGAGTTGCAACTGCTCACCGCCGGCGAATACGGAACCTTCGAGGTCATTGTCAGCGGCGTCGGCCCGGAAGAGATCGAATCGTTGGCCGAACTGGCCGCCGAGCGCGGCCTGGCCGCCGAGGATTGGTCGTCCAACATCCGGATGATCTGCAAGGCTTGCAGCGAAGGCCGTCTCGACGCCAAGCACACGCACGACATTGATCAAACCGATTACCGGCGCATCGGTTTCGCCGCCCTGTCCGAGATACAGGCCAGGGAAATTTTGCGGCGCTGGATGGCCGCAAAGCCCCTGGCAAAAATCGAAGAGATCGATTGCCTGCTCGAACCCGCTCCCATCAACTGACAACAGTACAGGGAGCGGTAGCGACCTGGCGCTTTCATTATGCTCGCGCTTGGAGGATACCAGGTCGCTACCGCTCCCTGTGTCATAACAAAAAATGACCGGTTTTTATCAAAACATCAAACGCCGCGAAGGCGAGCTCTTCCTGATCGCCGGACCCTGCGTGATCGAATCGAAAGATCACGCGATGATGATGGCCCGTGAGATTTCGCGCGTCGCGTCGAGGCTCGACATCCCTTTCGTCTTCAAAGCCTCTTACGACAAAGCCAACCGCTCTTCGGCCCGCTCGTTTCGCGGCCTTGGAATGAAAGAGGGGCTGAGCGTCCTGCGACAAATCAAGGACGAAGTCGGCGCGCCCGTCATCACCGACATTCACGAAACTCATCAGGCCGACGAGGCGGCCCAGGTCGCGGACATCTTACAAATCCCCGCGTTCCTCTGTCGCCAGACCGATCTGCTGCAGGCGGCGGCGGCGACCGGGCGCGCGGTCAACGTCAAAAAGGGCCAGTTCCTCGCGCCGCTCGACGTCCGCAACATCATTGAAAAGATCGAGGCCGCGGGTAACCGCCAGATCATGATCACCGAGCGCGGGACGAGCTTCGGCTACAACAACCTGGTCGTGGATATGCGCGCTTTTCCAATGATGCGCCAGTTCGGATACCCGGTCGTCTTCGACGCCACGCACAGCCTGCAACTGCCGGGCGGGCTCGGCGACGCCACCGGCGGGCAATCGGAATACGTCGGGCACCTGGCGCGCGCCAGCGTGGCCTGCGGCGTTGACGGATTGTTCATGGAAGTCCACAACAACCCGCCGGCGGCCCTGAGCGACGCGGCCACCCAGTTCGCGCTGGACAAACTCGAACCGCTGCTCGAAACTTTACTCAAGATTCATCAA
>WNFZ01001217.1_pt1 | contig 28126 bp, 32 predicted proteins | sample 5400081 | NCBI WGS metagenome assembly WNFZ01 (sample SAMN13153365, study PRJNA577476) | soil metagenome | isolation source: 80 cm soil or saprolite under grassland replicate 1 | place: USA:California | collected 2016-06-15 | reverse complement strand
TGGAACAACGCGGGCAAATCGTGACTCGTGAGGAGCTGATATCCCGGCTTTGGCCGGATACCATCGTCGAAGAGGCCAATCTGAACGTTCACATCTCGGCGCTACGAAAAGTTCTGGGCGAGAGTCCGAATTCCCATAAATACATTCAAACGTTACCGCGCCGGGGCTATCGGTTTGTGGCCGAGGTCCACGAGAACGGCGAACAGGAGTCTGCTTCCTTTGCTGTCTCTCCTCTGATCGCTCAGGTCGTATCAACTGAAACACCAGAATCAAGGGCGCTGCCCCCGGCGTCTTCTGTTTCGTTGCAGAAGCGTTGGCCGGCGCGTTTGAAATGGCCGCTCGCAATTTTGGCAGTGGGACTGATCGGTGTGCCGGCCTTACGATACTTCAACTTTTTCAGTCCGGCGCCATCTGAATCCTGGTCAAACGTAATTCCGCTCACGACCTATCCCGGACCCGAATCTTTTCCCGCCCTATCGCCCGACGGCAGCCACATTGCTTTCACTTGGGAAGGAGAAAAAGATGAGAATCCCGATATATATGTGCGTCTGGTAGAAGGTGGCAATCCTGTGCGTGTAACGGACAGTCCAGCGGAAGACCTCAATCCGGTCTGGTCGCCGGACGGTCAAACGCTGGCGTTTTATCGGCATGCGCCGGAAACCGATGGCCTCTATCTGGTTTCTGCGTTGGGGGGCGCAGAGCGAAAACTGACGACAGTCTATGCAAACCGTTTTAACTTTGGCCAGCATACTTGGCTGGACTGGGCGCCTGATGGTAAGTGGCTAGTTGTGACCGACAAGTCATCGTCACAGGAACCATTCAGCCTTTATTTGCTGGGCCCGGAATTGGGTGAAAAGCGACAACTCACGACTCCGCCGGGTTCCGTTATTGGCGATTGCAGCCCAGCGTTTTCACCTGATGGGAAAACGTTGGCTTTTGTGCGCGTCATCAGCGCATCAGTTGGGGATGTTTACCTGGTTCCCACGAGCGGTGGCGAGGCGACGCGCCTGACCCTGGATAATCAGTGTATCAACGACCTGGCGTGGACACCGGACGGACGGCAAATCATTTTCTCCTCACGACGCGGCGGTATAAACCGGTTGTGGGAAGCTCCAATTAGCGGAGGCGCCTTGCAACGGTTTTCCGCCGCCGGAAACCAGGTACGGAAACCCAATTTCTCGCAAAATGGCAAGGCGATGGCGTGGATGCAATCCACCGATAATATCGACATCTGGCGCGTCGAGTTAAAAGCAAAAGCTTCCCCTGCCGCCATTTCAGCCAATGATCCTACGCCCGTCATCGCTTCAACGCTTACCGATAGCAGCCCCGCGTACGCGCCGGATGGCAAGCGCATCGCTTTTGTATCGAATCGCTCCGGCAGTAATGAAATTTGGGTCAGTCAACGCGATGGCTCTGCGTCGCTGCAACTGACTTCATTTCAGGGGCCGCAAGCAGGATCGCCGCGCTGGGCGCCTGATGGAAAGTCAATTGTGTTTGATAGCCGGCCTGACGGCAACGCAGACATTTTTACCATCAACAGTGAGGGCGGCCAGCCGCAACGGCTCACGACCGAATCATCCGAGGATATTGTTCCGACTTGGTCGCGCGATGGCCAATATATTTACTTCAATTCCAATCGCGGCGGCAGTTCGCAAATCTGGAAAATGCCTGCTATCGGCGGCGCCGCCACACAGGTCACGCGCAATGGCGGGTTTGAATGCGCGGAATCAGCCGATGGACAATGGTTGTACTACACGCGCGAGCGGGGAGTAGCCTCAATCTGGCGCATACCTGCCGCCGGTGGCGAAGAAACTTCGGTTTTTGATTACCGTCCGAATGGTTACAGCAGAATGTGGGCTTTGCGAAACGGCGGGGTTTACTTTGCGCGCGGCGAATCCTCTGTACGCACAACCATTTACTTCTTCAATTTTTCCACTCGACAAGAACTTCCTGTTTTTATGACGCAACATCCGCTTCCCATTGGCAACGCCGGATTAACACTTTCACCAGACGAACGGTTCCTTATGTTTCCCGTCATTGCACAGCGCGGTAGTGATCTCATGCTCATGAAGCGTGGCCTGTGATGTTGGGACGCGCAGCCGCTTGCTGTCTCGCGTTACGCTGCGTTGTCGCCGCGCCGCCGGTCATAATCTGACCGCAGAGCAACAGCGAGGCGATGAGCTTTCGCATAGCGTGCATTCCTTTCGATAGCCGCGCCGTTCCTTTCAGAACATTACCTTCAACGCAAGCTGAATGACGCGCGCCGAGTTGATCGTGTTGCTGACGACGCCGAGGTTGATATTGCCGAACGTGGTGTTCGGGAAGCCAAAGCGCGGCGTGTTGAGCGCGTTGAAGAATTCCGTGCATTGGCGTTGAGGGCATCGTTGCGCAGGAATTCATAGACCGGTTGTATTAATTAAATGCCCCGGCTGAGTGTGTAACCTTTGAAGGGAAGGATTTTACGACAGCCGCGTAAAAAATTTCGGCTATCTCCTACACAAGAATATTAAATGAAAGGCATCGATCATCGGAAAGCCGTCTCTCCGGCAGGCTTATATCTGCACACGTTGGAAGCGATTTTTCTAACTTCATCCTCGGCGAGCGGCGGATCGCATCGTTTATTATTCGTGACCAGCAATGCGGCCTCGATCTCATCAAATCCCATCCCGCGCCGGCGCATCGTTCCGGCCAGGCTCGTCAATGTGTCGTTGCGTTGGCCCTCAGGGATGGCGACGCCTATCGCCGAGCTACCGTTCGCGCGCGATTTTTGCGCCTCACGCAACAATCGCAAGAACCACTCAGGCGCGTCCGCGATCTGCGCGGTGTTCTTCCAACGGTACCGCTTACCACTGGTGTGAAGCGAGGGCGCGACAACTATCGATCCGCCCTCTCCCTTGATGTCCAACCCCGGTCCCAATTTTCCAGTGGTGTTCTTCACAGGAAAATCCGGATACTTAAAAAGATGATGGACGCCGCCGCCTCCGGTATCCGCGGTTCGCGTCTCCGGCAGTTTGCCGTGTTTAGCCACAAGAGAGGCCAGCGCTTCAGCGCCGCCCTTGCGCGGATCGACGTCGAGCGCGAAGAAGCCTGCCTCTTTGCCCGTCGCAACGCCGATATTCGCGTCTTCCCAGGTTTCCCACCAGCGCCGGATTCTCGCTTCATCGGTCGAGGCGTCACGCACGCCGTTTTTCGTTCGTGGGTGTTTGCCGGCGCTGTCACAAACAATCTGATGGCACGGGTGTTTGCCCCTGTCCTTGCAACTATTCTTATGGCATGGATGCTTGCCAAGCTGTGGACAAGTAATTCTCCTGCAAGAGCAAGGCTTGGCGTTGTCTCCGGTCGGAGTGTGAATGGGAAAAACGGGCCAACCAAACTCGGCATACTGCAATGCGATGGCCATCATCTTATTCATTCACGTCCTCCTCGATGATCGAAGGCTATGCGCCCAGAGTCGTGACCGGAACGAATTCCGCTCCTTCAGCGCCGGTTGCGAGTGTCTCGGCCTTTGTTCCGAGCGTCTCGGCGGCGGCTTCCACCTTTCGCTCCTCGCGCGTCGCGAGAACGTTTGCGCGATCCACACTCCCGGTGACGAAAACCATAAAGTGCCTGGCGGCCTCTACGGCTTTGAACTGAAATCCGGCCTGCTCCGGGACGTAGCTCGACCACCAGCCGCCGAACATCGAGGCCATTCGACAGAGTTCTTTGAACAGCGTTAGCGGCAACTTCTCCGGATGCTTCTCCCGATCGATCTTCACGATCCATAGCGGGATATTCTTCTTCGGGTGGTTGCTGCTAAACGGCCCGGCCAAGCGAACTTCTTGTGAAAATCCTTCGACGACCGTTTTGGGATCGCCGTAGCAATGGCGAATATCCAACTGCTCTCGCGCCTTCATCTCTTTATAGAAAGCCGCTTGCTTAGGCCTGAGCTTTCTGATCCCTTTGAATCTGATGAAGGTCTCGAACTCTTCGAGCGTCTCCGGATTCTCAAGCGCCTTTTTGAAAGCCTCGGCGTTTCGTGTCAGGTCCTCGGCGTACTTCCGAAGAGTTTCGTCGGTGACTTTCGCGACAGCCGCATCTACCGCTTCCAGAAACGCCCTCTCAGGATTAGGAAAGGGGCTGTATTCGATCGCCCGGCTGAGGGCATATAGCCGCAACATCTGCTCCCAGATGCGCACGATCACAGTCGCTTTCTTGTCCCGACGGGCGCCGTGCGGTGACAATTGCTTCAATGTCTTTCTGCCCAACTCGGCGATGACGGACTGCTTGCTTGCTTTCAGACGCTCGTAAGCGGCTTTCCATTCCTCGCAAGTGATTTCCCTGCTCTTCAACCTTCGAACGTTCTCTTCGTGCTCGGCGAGCGTGTACACTTCGCTGAGTAGCTCGTTTTGCGCGTTGGTCATAAACAGCGCTCCTTGTAGGTTTGGATTGTCGAGTGATTATCAGAGGTGATGATCCTCAAAAGTGGCGGCAAGGCCGTCTTCGTCATCGCCGAAGAGTTCCACGAGCGCGGCTTTGATCTCCGCTCGTTCCCGATCGACCTGGGCGTCACGAGGGCAACACGGACAGCGCACGACATTAATCACGCTGCCTGCGAATTCCCAACCGGCGGCGAGGAGTTTCGCGCGATACCGGTCATTGAACTTCAGTCGCCTGTCCGACAGTTCACACCAGGCGTCGGCCTCCGCCGGGTCCAGGTCTGTTTCGTGGATCGCCTCGTGACGCAAATAATCGACGTCCCAAGGCTCCCCGCATGTGGTGCAAAGAACGTCCATGTCTGGTCTCCTTCCAATTTGATTTGTTGTCGAAATAGGCGTGGTGAAATGTGGTAGGCGCCCGCCAGGCTTACTGCGATTACGGGACGATCGCCTTTTTCGCTTTCACTGCGATCGGCCCGGATTCAGACGGGGCCTTGAATGTAATCAAGCGAAGATATTTGTTCTTGCCCTCCGAATCCTTACCAACGCTCCGGCTAAACCAGATTGCCGCCTCAAAGGAATTATTTGGCGAGCGGCGCGTGAAGACCTGGCCGTTCCACTCGACTTCCGTGGCGCCGTCTTTATCTTCCTTGAGGACAATCGCGCCGATGGACGCCCAATCGAAATCCTGATAATCGCTCAATGGCCGCCGGTAATTCGGAGCGGGATTGGACGAAATGGACATTTCGCTCAGGTGTAATTCAACGCCTTGAAGACTCTCCGCAATCATCTGGAGCGTCCTGGTCAGCGCATTCATTCGTTGCCCCAAAACGGTGATCAACTTCTCGATACGATCGTCGCTTTGCGTCCCGTCTTGAGCGGACATAAATTCTCCTTTGGCGTCAGAGCCGCGCGAGGCGCGCGATCATAGAACCGATGGCCACACCGAGAATCAGCCTACCGGGCCAGGTTGTGGTCAGAATTTCACCGATTGCGTACAGCAGGTTGTAGATGAATGTCAGGTCACTGAGATCCACGAAACTCTCCTTTCAGAAAATAGATTGCGCGCAGGCGGCCGGCGCAATCGCGTATTCGGTCCGTCTGCGCGCATACTTGCTTTCCACTCAATCTTTTTCCTGCGTGGAGAACTCTTCCGTCAGGGGCCTTAGCTTTCTTCCTGCCGTTGCTCTTTTTCGAGCATGGCGTCGTGAAGATAGCGCGCGACGGCTTCGGAGATCGCTTCGTCGGCGAGTTTGGCCGTGTGGTCGTACTCGCCCGCATCCATCAGCGATTGGATCGCCTCTCGTTGTCCGGCGTCAGATAGTTCCTCCCACTGCTCCTCTTGCGCAAACTTTTCCCTGATGTCGTCTTCCGTGAAGCAGAGCGCTGGAATGGCTCTCCGGGCGTCCTCCTTCGCCTCCCGCTGCAACTCTTCCGGCGCGTGCGCGAGAAGACGAAAGAAAATCGCGCGGCTCACTGTGATAACGATGCGGCTCATCTTGCCTCCTTGATTGATGACTGAATGGTAGTGTCATTGCGGCGCAGCACGGCCGTTACAGCTCGTGGCGCTAGTGCGCCAATGCGCGCCTTGCCATCAACTCTCTTTTTTGTCTTCTAACGGAATGGCGCCTGCGTTGATTGAGTAGTTCCTGAAGCGGATAAAGATGCGGGGGTATGGCGCCGCATCGGCGCCTGACGGTGCTGAGAGCGTGTTGACTCGAACTCCTTTTCTAACTTTCTTTCTGAATACCTCTATTTATTTTCTCCATAATCGCCCTGGCGCTGGCCGCAGCCGACGTCTACGGCGTGACGTCTTATTCCGCCACTCAACGCGCTCATGAGATCGGTATCCGAATGGCGCTCGGAGCGCAGAGGATTAACGCTCATCAGGAGTGGATCGAAGGACTGACCCGCGCCGCGGCGCAACGAGCGAAATCCTAGAGTTTAGTATGACCCGGCGCTGGCCCAACAAGGGCGCTGCAGCGAACAGCCGCCGCGCTGGGCAGCCGGACTATTCGGGAGAATTCGCTTTTCATGAGTCATTTTGTTAGACGGTCTAAGAATGAGGCGGTCAGGCGCAGCACCTCCTCTTTTCTCTCCCGATGGGGGACATGGGCGCAGTGATTGAGGATTGCCAGTTCTGATGGGCCGTTCACCTCACCCACCTCACCTTGCTCGTAATGTAGCGCGGAATGACGCGAGGATAGGTCATGCCGTAGCCGAACGCGTCCTGGCGCTTCTTGATGTCGCCTGGGTTGACGCCTGAGGAGGCAACGCGAATCCGCACTTCGCCCGCCCCAGGGACAGGATCGGGCATCTCGCCTACCTTCAGCACTTCGCGCGCTGGCCCTTGATTTTCATACCAAGCTGCTCTCATCTGCAACCTCGCTTCCTTCTTCAATTGAAGTTTCTCAGGTTGAACGCTCTTGTTCCACGATTTCTTCGCCAACATGGCCGAGATTAGATTCGCAATGGAGACGCTCTTCCTGGGGACTATTTAGTAACGGAACAATTTCGGCATGACATTTAGACAGCATAGCAGAATCTTTCTGATCGAAGGGTGTCCGCCGGACGGAACTCTTGCCGCCAAAAAGCTGTTGAGCAGAGAGACGAGCGCGAGACTCACGGCAAAAAGCATGAGACTGGGCTCGGCCTGGCGCTGTCACGCAGGATCGTTAATGCTCACGGTAGTAACCTAAATTTGATGGACTCTGCAGCAGGCGCCTGTTTTCGAATCATGTTGACGTAACTTTTGAAACAAAATACGGTTCTGGCGGGGATTTGGTGATATTGAGACCAGCGCCTTCTTGGTCATTAGATCCGCGAGAATTAACCTCATCTGAGTCCTCGTTTAGACGGATACGGGACATTTTCAGCGTAGCTTCATTCCTCGTGATATGGAAACAGATTGAGTCGGTAAACTGCCGATGCGCTTCATATGCAGGCTCCCCCACTCACATAAAGGAACCAGCGCTTCCGCGAGTGTCTTGCCGAATGAGGTTAATGAGTACTCAACACGCGGCGGAATCTCCTGGAAGTCTTTGCGGCTCACGATCTGATCCGCGATCATCTCCTTCAGTTCCTGGATCAGCATCTTCTCGCTAATCCCCGTCACCAGGCGGCGAAGTTCGCCAAATCGTGTCGGCTTGTTCGCAAGATGCCAAAGAATCAGGAATTTCCACTTGCCTCCGATTACCGCGAGCGACGCCTCTAAACCGCAACTGTAAGTCTTTTTAGCCATCGTTTCTCTCACTTCCTATACTTACTAAAAAGTAGGTACTTGTAGAAATATAAGCGCTAACCTATTGTAAGCGCGGTTCGTGGTTTTCGCCAGTGGAAGGGCGAAACATCGAATCGTATGAATAAACGGAATTCAAACCAAGGAGAAGAATTATGGGGAAACTCGAGGGCAAAGTCGCAGTCATAACCGGAGCTACTTCCGGAATGGCGTTGGCGACCGCCAAACTCTTTGTGGAGGAAGGCGCGTACGTGTTCATCACTGGACGGCGTCAGGACCAACTGGATAAGGCGGTGAGGGAAATCGGTAGAAACGTGACCGGAGTTCAAGGCGACGCCGGAAATCTTGCGGACCTTGACCGCCTGTATGACACGGTCAAAGCTGAGAAGGGACATATCGACATTCTGTTTGCCAGCGCCGGTGTCGGCGAATTCAATGTGCCTCTCGGTTCCATTACTGAGGAAGGCTTCGACAAGACATTCAATGTCAATGTCCGGGGCACTTTGTTCACGGTGCAGAAGGCCTTGCCGCTGATGCGGGACGGGGGATCGATAATCATGAACGGCTCCATCGCCAGCGTGAAGGGCTTTGAGGGCTTCAGTGTCTATAACGCGAGCAAGGCCGCTGTTCGTTCCTTTGCGCGCGCCTGGACGGTCGAACTGAAAGCCCGTAAGATTCGCGTGAATGTTCTCAGCCCCGGCCCGATCGACACCGGCGTATTCGTCGGAGTTCCGCAGGAGGTTAAGGATCAGTTCGTGTCCTTGATCCCGATGGGCCGGATTGGCCAGCCGCACGAAATCGCGACCGTAGCGCTCTTCCTCGCTTCGGATGATTCAAGCTTCGTCACCGGGATTGAGCTATTCGTTGACGGCGGGACGGCGCAAATTTGAACCAGACAAAAGATCGAAAGGCCAACCGAGAAGAGCTTCTTGGTCAGCCTTTTTGCATCTAACATAAGCTGGTTCTGGTAACGATTGGGCGAAGGGGTTGTCGGGAGTAAGAAAATAGAGATTAATGAAGACGATTCTCGCTGCTCCTAATCTGCTAAAAAGTGAAAAGATAGACCTTTATCCTGGTGATGTCCGGCTGGTCGCGAAAACCCGGCCGCTGAAATCCGACTGCCCGTCCTGTGGCCGGCAGTCGGATAGAGTACATAGCCGATACCGGCGGCGCGTGGCCGACCTGCCATGGGAAGGCATCGCTGCAAAACTGATCCTCTCAGTTCGCAAATTCTTCTGTGTAAATCCGGAATGTCGGCAACGGATCTTTTACGGGCGTCTGCCGGAGTTGGTGGCGCCATATGCCCATCAAACGCTCCGCTTAACTACGCGTTTCTCGCACACGCCGTCCTAACCACGGACGAAACCGTCAAGTCGCTGGAGTACGGTCGGTAGTAGAGTCAGAATGTCGTCAGGCGAGGAGGAACAATGGGAATCACGTGGCGATTGGCAATTCTTTCAGTCTTTTTCTGTGCGGCCGTAATGCAGGGGCGGCAGGACGGCTCCCACACGCGCCTGGGCGATAAGGCGGCTGTCGGTCCCGACTGGTCCGAGTTAAACACGAGCATGGAGAAGATGCATAAAGCCATGGCGTCGGTAGAGCCATCTGGAAACAGTGATGTTGATTTTGTCACGCTGATGATCCCGCATCATCAAGCGGCAATCGACATGGCCAAAACGCAATTGATGTATGGCAAGGATCCCCAGATGCGCAGGCTGGCGCAAGAGATTATCACAGACCAGCAATCAGAAATTGAGGTGATGCAACTTTGGTTGAAGCAGCATAGCCCGAGTTCGTTGAAAGAAAGTCAGGCGCCCAGCCCTGGTGTAGGCAAGGAGAAGTAGGATGAAAATACTTTGTTGGTTCCCAATATTCTGTCTAGCGTCCATCGCGTTCGCGCAGCAAGCGCCCTGGGGGCGGCCAGACATTCCCGTCTCCAGCCACGACCGCGTCTACGCGGCGGACCAGACCTCTAACACAGTTTCTGTCATCGATCCTTCAAACAACAAGCTGCTCGGCGTGATCCGGCTCGGCGATCCGGCGCCCGCCGCGCTGAGCCCGCTCTACAGAGGTGAATTGCTGGTGCATGGACTGGGGTACTCGCCCGATGGCAAGACACTCGCAGTAGTTTCGGTAGGCTCGAATTCTGTCACGCTAATCGACACAGCGACGAATAAGATAAAAGGGAAGGTTTACGTAGGACGCTCGCCACACGAGGCGTTTTTCACAACCGATGGGCGTGAATTGTGGGTGTCGGTGCGCGGTGAGAACTATGTCTCGGTCATCGACCCGGTAAAGATGAAGGAAACCCTCCGCATCGAAATGGCCAATGGCCCAGGCATGACCATCTTCGGACCGGACGGCCGTTATGCCTTCGTCTGTTCGAGCTTCTCTCCAGAGCTCGCCGTCGTCGCCGCAGCGTCGCATCAAATTATTAAGCGCCTACCTCAGGCCAGTCCGTTTTGCCCGAACCTCGCCGTGGATCCGGAAAATAATGAAGTGTGGATCACTTTAAAAGACGTGGGGAAGGTACAGGTATTCAGCGCGAAGCCGCCATTTGAACAGAAGGCGCTACTTGAAACGGGGCCAATCACGAACCACGTCAACTTCGCAAACAACCGCAATGGCAAATTTGCCTACGTGACCATCGGCGGAGCTAACGTGGTGAAGGTGTTCCGCAGAGACGCGACGCCGAAACTGGTCGCCACGATCCCGGTCGGCAACCTTCCGCACGGAATTTGGCCGTCGGGGGATGGTTCCAGGGTCTATGTCGCATTGGAGAACGGCGAGCAGGCGGCGGCAATTGACACGTTGACCAACAAAGTGATCGCCAATATCCCAATCGGGCAAACCACTCAAGCTCTTGTTTACGTGCCGAATGCAGCCCCCACAGGCGATGGCGCTGCCAACCTGACGCCGCTTGGGGAGGCCGGTAACACTGCGCGCCTGCATATGCAAGCGGCGGGAAGCGCATATCCGGATGCACAAGCATCAGTCGCAGTAAATTCGTTAGGCTTGTTAGACCTTGTTCAGATTGCGGCGGTAGGACTCGCGCCCAAGTCTCAATATCAGGTATATCTGGCGGAATCGGACCATGCGCCTTTCGGAAAACTCGTACCTCTGGCGGTCTTGAAGACAAATCCAGACGGCGGAGGAATCGTTCAAGCGATCGGTCCTTTGAAGATGCTGGCAGCGGGAGACTCATCCGATCCCACCTCATCGCGAAGATTTCTGATCGTCACCGAACTGAACGACCCGTCGCAGGTGGCGCTGCGGCAGGCCGGCGCTCCGTAAATGGGAAGCAGGAAATGTGACAGACCGTCTTGTGGCAGTAGCCCAGTCGGGAAGTTTGGCGTAGATATCGTATTTCGGCCACCTCGTCCGCTGGAACCGCCTCCTGCGCGCTCACCAGCAGGTAGAGAAAACCCGGACCCTCTCCTTGGCAATCGCACTCGCGCCGTGATCTTAGCTCGAAATCTCCATTCTGTTCGCTGAGAGAAGGTCGGCGAGGCCGATCTGCCGGAGGAACTCGGCGCGGACACGATCCGCGACTCCGTTAACGATTTCTGCCCCATCCTGGGCCGGGTCGATATGTACACGGAAGGGACGCTTGCCGAACGGCATGTCTACAACCTTGACGATGGCCCGGGCTACTTCCGCGACATCCGCGTCTGCTGGTACGATCGCGGCAAACCCTTTGCGGATATCCTCCCCGAGATTCGCATAGGGGCCGGCCTCGTATTCGGCGAGTCGAGCGCCATCGTCCGGTGAGCCGGCATGGGCAAAATGATTCGTGCCTGAAGTGAAGGCCCCTGGCACAATGATCGAAGTCTCGATGCCCCACCGGGAGAGTTCCGACGCATAGCTGACCGCCAAAGAGTCCATGGCGGCTTTGGCGGCGAAGTAAGGCGCTAAATATGGAGGCGCGCCGCCGCGTGTGCTCGTGCTGGACACCCAGACCACCAAACCCTTTCCCTGTTTGCGCAGTTGCGGAAGCGCCGAACGATTCACGCGCTGCGTACTCAAAACATTGACATCATAGAGATTGGCGAACTGCTCCGGTGTGAAGGACTCAGCCGGACCGAAGGCCATGTGGCCTGCATTATGAATCACCACGTCTAGACGTCCGGTTTCCTCCACGATCTGTCGGATGGCCGCATCGGCGGACTTTTCGGAGGCGACATCCATTTCAATCGCCCGCAAATCTACTCTGTGCTCATCAGCGTATTTCTTCACGGCTTCCACCTGCGGCGCATTACGCCCGGTTGTCTCACGCATGCCGGCATACACGAGATGGCCCGCATCGGCTAAAGCGCGGGCCGCAAGGGCGCCAAATCCACTTGATGCTCCTGTGATCACGATTACCTGTTTCATGATTGTTCTCTCCTTTCAATTGATTGCTCTTTATTCACTACCCCCGCTTGGAAACGATTACGCAAACCCGCCATTAACGCGAACGACTTGTGAGTTCACCCACCCGCCGTCCGGTCCGGCAAGGAATGAGATGACGTTTGCAATGTCGTCGGGCTGACCGAGACGTTCCAGCGGAGCCATCTTGCTGATCTGGGAAATTTGTTCTTCGCTTTTGCCGTCAAGGAAGAGTTCGGTCGCCACCGGTCCGGGGGCAACGGCGTTGACTGTAATGCTGCGGCCGCGCAGCTCATTGGCCAGCACATGAACCAAGCCTTCCACACCGGCCTTTGACGCAATATAGGGCCCATATGTGGGAAAGGACTTCGCCAGAACACTGCTTGAAAAGGCGATGATTCGTCCGCCCGAAACAACATGCTGTGCGGCTTGCGCCAACACTAAGAACGCGCCGCGCAGGTTGGTGTTGATAACTTTGTCGAAGACTTCCACGTCACCTTTACCGATCGGTGAAAGCGGCATGACGCCTGAGTTGTTGACGACCACGTCGATACTGCCGAAATGCTTCAAGGTTTCTTCGAAGAGGCGTTCCACATCAGCCTTGTTGGAGATGTCTGCCTTGACGGCAATCGCCTCTCCTCCGGCAGCCTTGATTTCGGCGACGACTGATTCCGCCTGGCTTGCGCTGCTGGCATAGTTCACGACAACGGCGAATCCGTCTTGTCCCAAACGCTTCGCCACAGCGCGGCCGATGCCGCGTGATGCTCCAGTTACGATTGCTGCTTTTCTCATACGGTTCTCCTTGTCTTAATGGTCCAGTTCGATGTCTTGGTGATCCCGCTCAACTTTTGGTCTCACTGACGGAGCGAATATGAACCTTGACCAGCAATAAATCCAATGCATAATAACTATACACATTATGCGTTTAACACATTTACGCCAAGCGGACCTCAACTTGTTGATCGTCTTTACGGCGCTGGCCGAAGAACGCAATGTCACGCGCGCCGCCGCGCGACTGCTGCTCAGTCAACCGGCCGTCAGCCGGGCATTGCAACGATTGCGGGAGATGTTCCACGATGACCTGTTGATCAGGACGTCAAACGGTTACGAACCTACCCCCAAAGGGCAACGTCTCTTGCAAGAAATGGAGTTTATGTTGCCGAGGCTGGACCGATTGATCATCGGCTCCGACTTCGATCCGGCAACCGAAGAAACGACCTTCCGCATCGCCGTTACCGACCATGCTTCGCAGGTGCTTTGTCCGCAACTTTGCAAAACGGTGATTTCGGGGGGGGGGAAAGTTTCTCTCGACTTGATTGCGTTGCACGACGGAACCTTTGAGGCGATGGAAAGAGGCCGAGTGGATCTTCTGCTGAACGCCGACGACGGGTATCTTCCACCAAACTTTGCCTCCGAAACTATCTTTGAGGATGGTTTTGCATGTGTTGTTGCGCGGGAGAGCGGCTTCACACGCGCTTTAACGTTAAAGCAATATCTGGCGGCTAGTCACATCGGCGTCGGGGTACTGGGAGGATTGCCAACCATTCCCGAAAAACGTTTGGCTGCGGTTGGGGCCAAGCGTCATTGCCCGATGTGGGTCCCTTATTTTGCTACGGCGGTCCGCAGTGTAGCCGGGACCAGGCTGATCGCGACGGTACCGAGACGCATGGCCGAGCTTGAGTCGGGTAATCCATCGCTGAGAATCTTGAAGGCGCCGGATATTTTCGGAAGATTCAAATATTTGATGGCGTGGCATCCGCGTATGAGCACGGACGCCGCGCATCTTTGGCTACGTGCGATGATGCGCGAGGCGGGAAGGGCGCTCTCTCTTCAATAACAGGCGCGAAACATGAACTCCACGAACCGCGACGTGAAGTCGAACTCATGGACCTTTCCGGTCATCTCTCCAGGCTTAAGCCAGATAGCCAAGGCGGCGGGGTCGGTAAACGCTCGATAGAGAGCTTCGCGTGGAACCTTGATGACTCTCGAGGTTCGCATACTGGTAGCTGAGTTCGCCTCTGCCATGGGTGTATCCCTTCGCAAGCTAGCCGGGAACTGCCGCCAGGCATTACACTGGCGTACAGTTCAGCTATCCACCTGAAGTCGGGATTCAAACTTACCTGCTACCGTATGGCTATCCATCACGACTAACTCTAAAGAAGAAGGATGCTCTCGTCTTTTCCAAACGGTTGTTAGGCAACGAGTCGAGCGGGAGTCCATCTCTCCACGAAAACTTTTTTGGCTCAATAGCTGAATCTGGCGTAGTGTCACTAAGTCGACAGCAGGCCTATTTTGACCTGCGTTTGCGCTCTGACAGGCCATGCCCACGCCGCCGCTCTCACGATTGGCATATCCTGCAAGTAGATTGGCGCGGTCTGCTAGTCACAGCCTCGACGGAATCGGCTAGAGTGTGATCGTCGCAGCGGATGATCCGCGAGCGGCAAAACAGATGAGCCCATCAGGGAAAATACTGGAGGCTGTTACATATGACATCGCAAGCGCCGGACAAATTTAAAGCCGCAAACGCCTTTTGGGTCGGGCTCGGAAAGATCGGGCTCACCCCAGCCGCCGTGCTGCGCCAGGCTCGACTGCCGATGACACTATACGGCGGGGAGAAGAACTTCGTGACGACGGCGCAGTTCTTCGCCCTCTGGCGGGCGGTCGGTGACCTCTCTCACGACCCCGCCGCCGGCCTCAAGATCGCGACTCAGATCGATACCGGGATCCTGCCTCCGTCCAGCCTGGCGGCGTATTACGCCCGCGATTACCGTGACGCTCTCACACGTATGGCGCGTTTCAAGCGACTGTGCTCGCCGGAGGAGATGCGTGTCACCGAGAGCAAGAACGAGTGCGTGATTGAGGTTGTGTGGCTGCACGCTGTCGAGCAGGACCCCCCGCTTCTTATCGATGCGGCCTTCGCTTCGTTCGTCGAACTAGGCCGGCGCGGCGCGCAGACGCCTGTGCAACCGAAGCGCGTGGAATTGAAGCGGGCGCCTGAGCCGATGGGTGTGCATGAGGATTACTTCAAGTGTCCGGTAAGATTCCGCGCGCAGCGCAATGCGCTCGTCCTGCGTCCGGCGGATCTCGACCTGCCCTTCGTCTCATACAACGCCGAGCTGCTTGAGATGTTGGAGCCTCAACTGGCAAAGGTCTTGGCCGGAAGCCAGACACAAGGTTCAATCGGCGCCCAGGTGAAGTGGATATTGAAACGCCTGCTCGCAGGCAGCCGTCCGGACATCCTGGCCGTGGCGCGAGAACTCGGGATCAGCGGACGAACGCTACAGAGGAGGATTAGCGAAGAAGGCACGAGCTTCCAGCGGTTGTTGTTGGAGGCGCGGCAGGAGCTCGTACGCCAATATCTGCTCCAGCCCTCAATTGAGACCAACGAAGTCGCATACCTGCTCGGCTACGAGGATCCGAATTCCTTCTACCGCGCCTTCCGGACGTGGGAAGGCACAACGCCTGCTCATTGGCGATCCGTTCAACAAACTCGCGCTAATGATCCCGCGCGCCACTAGTTGCGTCGGACACCGGCTAATAATGTCAATTCCGTAATCATAGAATTCAAGGAGACGCTGAAATGAATACGTTCGAAAAGAATGTTGCCGTCGTGACTGGAGCCTCATCCGGCATCGGTCGGGAAACGGTTTTGAGCCTGATCAAGGCCGGATACCAAGTCCATGCCGGCGCTCGCAGGCTAGAGGCGATGAGGGAGTTGGAGAACGCAGGCGCATACCTGCACCATGTCGATCTCAACAACTCTGAGAACATTGACGCGTTTGTAACGGAGGTTCTTAAACTTAGCGGACGCGTCGATGTGCTGGTCAATAATGCCGGATATGGCGCCTATGGCGCTGTGGAGGATATCCCTCTAAGCGCGGCGCGCGAGCAAATGGAGGTGAATCTGTTTGCTCTCGCGCACCTGATCAAAGCAGTTCTGCCGACCATGCGAAAACAGCGTTCGGGTAGGATCGTCAATGTCTCCTCGATCGGCGGTAAACTCTGGTCTCCACTCGGGGGCTGGTATCACGCTTCCAAATTCGCCGTGGAAGGATTATCGGATGCGCTAAGAAACGAACTGCGTCCTTTTGGAATTGACGTCATCGTTATCGAGCCGGGCGGAGTTAAGACGGAGTGGTCTTCCATCATGCTCGACAATATGAAGGAGAACTCCGGTTCCGGACCCTATCGGGCGATAGTGGACGCCTGGGTGAAGGCCTCTTCAACAGAAGTAGGGGCTGCGAATCCGGCGGACATCGCCAGGCTGATCTCGAAGGCGGTCACCTCAAGCCGGCCGAAGCCCCGCTACGTGGCCCCCGCGCACGCGCGCATTTTCCTCTTCCTCCGCTGGATCTTGAGCGACCGGGCCTTTGACTGGCTCTTTGGAAAGATCTTTCGGCTTCCCGCGAGGATATCATGAAAGTAATACTCTTCGGAGCGACAGGCATGGTCGGGCAGGGTGTCCTGCGGGAATGTATGCTCGATCCCAGCGTGGACTGTATATTATCAGTGGGACGAAGCGGCGCCGGCATAGACCATCCGAAGTTCCGGGAAATCATCCATCGCGATCTCATGAGCTACTCCGCCATCGAGCCTCAACTTACCGGCTTCGACGCCTGCTTCTTCTGTCTCGGAGTTTCCTCCGCCGGGATGAGGCCGGAGGAATACGAACGGATCACCTATGGAATTACGCTGGCTGCGGCGGAAACTTTGGCCCGCCTCAATCCACCGATGACCTTCGTCTACGTGTCCGGCGCGGGGACCGACAGTTCTGAGCAGGGGCGGAGCGCCTGGGCGCGCGTGAAAGGCCGCACGGAGAATGCGATTCTGCGCCTCCCCTTCAAAGCCGCATACATGTTTCGCCCGGGCTTCATCGAGCCAAAAGCCGGCATCCGGTCGAAGACCGCAGTTTATCGCTTGCTTTATACGCTCATCCGGCCTGTGACGCCCCTGCTTCGGCTGGCCTTTCCAAATTTTATCCTGACCACTGAGCAACTCGGACGCGCAATGATTGCTGTCGCGCAAGGCGCCGAGAGTAAAAGAATTCTCGAAAGCAGAGACATACTTGCGCTAAGTCGAATAACTCAACTGACAGACAAGCGCCCCTTGTAAGAAAGCAAATTCGAACAGCATTGGCCCAGAGCGCTGGCCGAAAAAGAATATAACGACGATTTTCTGAAGGCGCTGACCGATGAGGTTGATCCGCCAGGCGGCTAACGGCTTCATTATGCGAGCAAATGCCGAGCGCCTCTGACCGGTTGCGCGTCGGCGTCGGCAAACACGCCCACGCGCTGACCACGGTCAGCCGGCGCGTCTCGATCAAGTGGTCTAAACACACTTCTTGATCTCTCAGATTGTGGGGATGGTTCCACCGTCAATGACAAATTCGCTCCCTGTGATCGAAGACGCCCGGTCGGAAACTAGGAACGCCACCAACTCTGCAACTTCCTCGGGCCGGTTCGGGCGTCCGAGCGGAATCCCGCCCAGTGATTTCATCAAACTCTGACGCGCAGCGTCCGTGCCAGTTCCCCCCTCGATCGCCAGCCGCTCGATCAGCCCCTCGGCGGCTTTTGTCTCGGTGAATCCGGGCGCGACACTAATCACGCGAATGCCATGCGGGGCGACCTCCTTGGAGAGCCCTTTGCTGTAGTTGCTAAGAGCGGCTTTGGCGGCGGCGTAAGCCAGAGTGGCTTCAAACAGCGGGAGAGTTCGCTGGATGGATGAAACATGAACGATGACTCCGGAGCCTTGCTTCAGCATCCCGGGAAGAAAGCCTCGGTCAAGCCGCGCCGCCGAAAACATATTCAGTTCGAATTCCTGCCGCCAAACGTCGTCACTTAACGCCAGCGCGCCGCCGCCCGGCGCGGAAGAGCCGCCGGCGCCGTTGATCAAAATGTCGAGACCGCCGAGCCGGTCGAAGGTCGCCTTGATGACGTGGTCGGCTCCCGCGCGCGTGCTCACGTCAGTTTGAATGAACTGTTGGGGATCGCCGTTCGCGGGAATGCCTCTCGCGACGGCGAGCACGGCGCCTCCGCCGCGTCGCAGGCGGTTCACGATGGCGGCGCCGATTCCCTTGCTGCCACCCGTAACGAGGATTCGCTTGCCGGTGAATTCGTTACCGTCAAATGGGACTTTAGATTCGCTCATAGTATGCAACTCCCGGTCAAAAATTGTTTGCGATAATCCGATCGCGCAACCCGCCGTAGGCTATGGCCCGTACCATCTCCTTTGCGTACAGGTCGTGAGGGAAACCGAGTTCAATCCGGCTGGCCTCATCAAGCGTCTTTAGCTGATCCGCCGAGAGCGTCAGTCCAAAGCTCGCGAGATTGTCCTGCAACTGAGAAAGCTTTCGCGCGCCGATGATGGGGATAACCGGCACGGGACGGTATCGAAGCCAGGCCAGCGCGACCTGCGCCATGCTGCGACCGACCTCATCGGAGACAGTCTTGACGGCCGCGACGACGCGGTCGGTCCGTTGTTGCTCTGGCATAAACTCCTTCATCGTATCGGCGCTCATCCTGCCCGGCTCGCCAATCTGCTCAGAGGACCCCTGGCCGTGATATTTGCCGGTCAACACGCCATTGGAAAGCGGCGACCACGCCGTCAATCCCAGGTTCAGCGCTCTGGCCATCGGGATCAGTTCGCGCTCGACGGTGCGCTCGATCAAGCTGTACTCGATCTGCAACCCGATGAAGGGCGCCCAGCCACGCAACTGCGCCAGCGTGTTCGCCTGCGCGATCCACCAGGCCGGGGCGTCGGAGATGCCGACGTAAAGCACCTTGCCTTCGCGAACCAGATCATCCAGTCCTCGCATGATCTCTTCGACCGGTGTGATCTGATCCCAGATATGAACCCAGTAAAGATCGATATAGTCGGTTCCGAGCCGCTTGAGACTCGCATCCACTGCCTGCCTCATACTCTTGCGGTGGTTTCCGGATGCGTTCGGGTCAGTGCCCGGAGCGGCATTGGTATATTTCGTGGCTAGCACCAAGCTCTGGCGGTGGCCCTGCATAAATTCTCCGAGGAACGATTCGCTCGTCCCGTTCGTGTACACGTTTGCGGTGTCGATGAAATTGCCACCTGCCTCGCGGAAGACGTCGTACACCTTTCGCGCTTCGTCCTTTGCGACACCCCAGCCCCAATCTTCGCCAAAGGTCATTGTTCCAAGAGCCATTTCCGAAACCCGCAGTCCAGAATTTCCGAGTAGTCTGTATTTCATATTCTTCCTTTCTCAATTTGGCTTCTTGCCGCGTGATACGCCTCAACTAACATAAATTACCCATGCGCTAACATACCTTCACTCCCGTCAACTCTTCGCTCAACACCCACAGACGTTCGGCGAGTTCCGAATCAACCGCCCACGGAAGTACGCCGGTCAGCTCCTGATGTAGACCTTCCAGAGCAATGGGCTGGACGACCTCGGCGATGTCGGCGTCAAGACAAAAGACGCCGCCTTTACCGCCCAATTGAGCGCTCGTCGCGCACCACACGCTCGTCGCCGCCCCTTGCTCGGCGGTTTTGAATTCCCCCGTGACGGCGCGCTTCTCGTCCTCCGTCATAAAGCGCGCCAGGTCGCTCATGATTCTGCCTGGGTGCGCCGAAAACGCGCGAACGCCGTCCGCATGACCACGTTTGTCGAGAGCGACGGCAAACAGCGCATTCGCGGTTTTTGACTGGCCGTAGGCTTTCCACTTGTCGTATTCCCGTCGATGAAAATTCGGATCGTCAAAATCAACGCCGCCAAAGCGAATTCCCGTTGACGAGAGAGAGACAACCCGTGCGGCGCCCGCGCGCTTCAACGCCGGCCAGAGTCGCAACGTCAACTGGAAGTGCCCCAGATGATTGGTGGCGAATTGCGATTCGTAACCGCGCGCATCACGCGTCAACGGAGCGGCCATAATGCCCGCGTTGTTAATGAGAATGTCCAACGCCCGTCCAGAGTCCAGAAATCGTTTTGCAAATGCGTCAATTGAAACCGGATCAATCAGATCCATCTCCTCTAGCTCTACCCCACGAATACCGGCAATCGAAGCGCGGGCTTTTTCGGGGGTTCGAGCGGGCGCGATGACCGTGGCGCCCGCCTCCGCCAGCGCGCGGGTGGTTTCAAGACCGATCCCGGAATAGCCGCCGGTCACAATGGCGATCGCGCCGCTCAAATCACGTCCGCGAAGGACTTCCCTTGCGGTTGTATGCGGCCCGAAGCCCGAGTGGATCGGCGCTTGGGGTGTGACGTTATATTTCATACTTTTCCTTTCCTGGTTAGGTTTGTTGTTAATTGCTCGTTCGTTGACTCAAAGGTTTTCAGCTTTGCCTGATTGCTCATTAACGTTCCCAGGCGGCGGGCAACGGAACCACCGGCAAAGGTTTGCGCGTTTGCCCGGGCGTCTTCCGCTTACGTTTGCCCGCTTTCTTCTTTTTTTCCTTCTTCGTTTTCTTGCCGTATTTCATAGCGTCACTATGCCAAAATCTTCCCGATACGTCCAAAACATCTTTACTATTAAACTAATACCTGTAAAGTATCGGTATGGAATTACGACATTTGCGATATTTCGTAGTAGTTGGAGAGGAGCAGCATTTCGGACGTGCGGCCGAGCGGCTCCGCGTGGCTCAACCCGCGCTCTCCCGCCAGATCCAAGATTTGGAAGAGGAGATCGGTTTCAAACTATTCGAACGCCTTCCGCGCGGAGTGAAAATAAGCGCTGCGGGAAAATCATTTCTGGAAGACGCCCGACTAATTCTTCGGCAAGTGAATGAGGCGACGCTGCGCGCCGGGCGTGTAGCGCGCGGCCAGTCAGGCGCATTGCGGGTGGGGTTCACTGAGAACACATCCTGGCATGGGGCGGTTCCGGAATCATTCCGGCAATTCCGCCAACGCCAGCCGGACGCGGAACTGCAACTCAATCCATTGAGCACGATGGAACAAATAGAAGCTGTTCGCGCCGGTCGGCTGGACGCGGGGTTTGTATTCAACCTGCAGAAGACAGACCCCGATTTTGATCACCTCCCGGTCTCACTGCATAACCTGGTATTAGCCGCGCCCAAGGGGCACCCCCTGACAAAACTAAAAGAAATCAGACTGCGCGATATCGGCGTCACGCCTTTTGTTTGGTTTCCAAGGCGGGAAAGCCCCGCCTACTATGACCGCCTGATGCAGGAATGTTTTCGCGGCGGCTTGAAGTCTCCAAACATTGTTCAGGAAGGGGTGGATGAAGCGACCATCCTGAGCCTCGTGTTACATGGGGTAGGTGTCGCATTCGTCACCGACAATGCGCGCTGGCGATGCCCCAAAGGCGTGATTATTTTGCCAGTGACAGATCTGGTTCTTCCCTTCCTCTTGTCTCTCGCCTGGCGGAAAAACAACCTTTCACCGTTACTGGCGAATTTTGTGGAGCTCGTGCGGCAATTGCCGGAAGTGAAAGCGTTTGCCAAAAGTCGAATTTCTTAGGAGTCAATTTTTACGCCAAGAAACTGTCTCAAAATAGAGAAGACCCACGATATGTTGTGTGGTTAGCAATATGACTGAACTCCTTATGACACTGTCGGCATCAGCCTTATCCTAAAATTGAATTGTCGCTGGCCGTAACTTCGCGGCGCTGTCCCTTCAGGTTTGGGCAGCTACACTCATCAGGAAGCCCCGGCAAAGCAGGACTAACTGCTTTCGCAATAAACGCACCATCCTTGGCGAGGCCCCAGCTTCGAGAACGGCTCGTGTTGCCCCCCCCATGGCTGAAATAAGCATAAGACTTGTGAACGGCAGGTCGGCGAATTTGGTATTCGGGGCGGTTGCCAGCATCGAAGCTATGGCAACTCGCGCTCGTTTCTCCACCTTGTTTGTAAGCGATCTTTCTTGCGCGCCAACAGTCGCGTAAAGAGCCATGGAGATGTCCAAACGTTCCATCTTTGCGTCCACAAACGCTTCAACAACGGATTCAATCATGGTGGATACCTGTTGACCGTGATTACGGCGACATGCGAGCTCCACCGCGCTAACGACCCGATCCAGATGTTTTTCCAGCACCGAGAATAGCAGGGATTGTTTATTAGGAAAGTACTGATAAAGCGTGCCTACCGATACTCCAGCCCGCTCGGCGACACGAGTCGTCGTCAGTCGTTCGGGTCCTCCCACCGCGAGTAAAACCTGAAAGGTGGCCTCATAAATGGCCTCCACGGTAACCGTGGATCGCGCCTGCACGGGCGTTTTTCTTGGTTCCAGTGGGATCTGACGCTTCGTACTCATAATGCGAATAGTAAACCTGAAGAATCCTTCATATAATTATCTATAGAAGCTAGCCGCTATTCAAGAGAGAAGCTCTTTAGCACAGCAAGGCGGCGTTGGCTGCACATCGATGCAAAAAGGAGAAAGGAGATTACTATGCATGACAAACCCGTCGCCCTGGTCACCGGGGCCAACAAAGGAATCGGTCTTCAAATCGCGAAGGATCTCGCGGCGCACGGCTTCACCGTGCTCGTCGGATCGCGCAACCTCGAGCATGGGGAGACGGCTGCGAAGAGCGTTGGAGCGGATGCCCGCGCCCTCCAGCTCGACGTCACGAATCAGGCCTCCATCGCCGCCGCAGCAGAGCGCATCCGAATCGAGCTCGGCCGTCTCGACGTGCTTGTGAACAACGCGGCCATCTCACATGCGGGAAAGCCGGGCAGGTCGCTCGAGGTGATGGTGAAGTCGCAGCGCGCGAGCGTCGCGCCTCTCGACGAGGTGCGCGCGGTGTTCGAGACGAACGTGTTCGGCGTCATCGCAGTCACGCAAGCGATGCTTCCACTCCTTCGTGAAGCGCCGGCGGGACGCATCGTCAACGTATCGAGCGCCGCCGGCTCGCTGACGATGAACGCGGAGCCGACCAATCCGTATCGCGCGATGTTCGGCGTCGGTTACAGCCCGTCGAAGACCGCCCTCAACGCGATCACGCTCGCCTTCGCCTTGGAACTCGAGTCGACACGCATCAAGGTCAACGCCGCGTGCCCGGGCTTCACCGCGACGGACCTCAACAACTTCGAGGGCACGCGCACGGTTGAACAGGGAGCGCGCGAGCCCGTGCGCCTCGCGCTCCTCGACGCGAACGGTCCGACGGGCACGTTCTCGAACGAGGACGGCCCGCTCCCGTGGTGATGTAATCTCAAGCGCGTGATCGAAGGGATCGTCGGAGCGAAGCTCGACGATCGCTTTCTCGGCGATCGCTGGTCGGTGAAGCGGGGATGGGCGTCGTGTTCGAGGCCCCGGATGGACGGCGACGCGCGTGACTTTACCCATAAAGTTATATATCGGTCGCCCCATCTAGGCGATCGTCGGGAAGGTATTCTTTACCTTGATCGCTGCGGTAAACGGCAGATACATTTCGAAAGCAACAACGCAATGAGTGAAATGAGAGAAGCAACGCTCGGCGGCCGGTTTACATTCCCCGGCACGTCATTGACGGTTGAACGGATAGGCTACGGTGCGATGCAACTGGCTGGCCCCGGCGTATGGGGCCCGCCCAGGGATCCCGATGGCGCCATCGCTGTCGTCCGCGAAGCCATAGCGGCTGGCGTGAACCATATCGACACGGCTGACTTCTACGGCCCGTACATCACCAACCAGATCATCCGGCAGGCGCTGCACCCGTATCCAGCGGGGTTGGTGATCGTCACAAAGCTCGGGGCCCGACGCCCGCCCGACAAATCGTGGCAGCCGGCCATCTCGCCCCAGGAACTGACCGACGGTGTCCACGACAACCTTCGCAATCTGGGCCTGGACGTGCTCGACATCGTCAACTACCGTGCGATGGGGGCGATCCACGGCCCCGCAGAAGGGTCCATCGCCGAGCAGGTGACGGTTCTGGCCGACCTGCGGGGCAAGGGGCTGATCCGCCACATCGGTCTGAGCAATGTCACGGCCGCGCAGGTGGCCGAGGCGCAGGCAATAACCGAAATCGCGTGCGTGCAGAACTACTACAATCTGGCCCATCGCCATGACGATGCCTTGATCGACGATCTGGCCAGGCAGGGCATCCCGTATGTGCCGTTCTTCCCGCTGGGCGGATTCACGCCGCTGCAGTCGTCCACCCTATCGGACGTCGCGGGCCGGCTCGGAGCCACTCCCATGCAGGTTGCGCTGGCGTGGCTACTGCACCGCTCGCCCAATATCCTGCTGATTCCCGGTACATCGTCGGTCGCCCATATGCGCGAGAACCTTGCCGCGGGACAGTTGACGCTCTCACCGCAAATTCTGGAGGAATTGGAAGGGATTGCCGCCACAACGGCGCATTGATTACCTCAATATTTCTGACCACATCGGAATTTGTGGTGGGTGGGTAATGCCAGCAAAAAAGCCCGAGTTACTGGAACGCGGATACAGCGGATTTTCGCGGATTTTCTTCGGTTTTGTTCGCGAAAATCCGCTGTATCCGCGTTGATGCCCGTTTCCTGTACCCGCCAGCGAATCTCTTCTCCGTAAATCTGGTCCAATAGGCTGCGTCAGGTGAAGTGGTTCAAACTAACGTCATTGCGCATCAAAGGAAAGAAGATGTCCACGGCTCTGTTGCAAAAAATATTTTGACCACATTCTATAGTTGGAATAAATCGCGGGATGAATACTTGAGTAAACTTGAAAAGCCCTCGGCAGAGATATTCACCTATCAACATAATGGATTAAAAGAATGCTGATCGAGACCTTCATTCCCGCTCCGGATGCGATCGAGACTCATAAGATTGAGATCGCCGCCTCGCGCGAGGCTGTCTATCAGGCTCTTTGGACAACAGACCTTGGCGGATCTCCGGTGATAAAAGGCCTCATGGCTTTGAGATCGCTTCCGGGCCTCCTATTGCAACCGGGCCGAATTCGACGACCGCCTCAAAAGATCACTCTTCAGACAATTATTGAAGCGGGATTCGGGCGGCTGGCCGAAGAACAGGGTCGGGAAGTTGTGCTCGGAGTCACTGGGCGATTCTGGCGGCCAACCGGTAATATTCAGCCATTTGATGAGGAGAGCTTTCTCGGCCCGGCGCGCCGAGGCTTCGCCCGCGCTGTTTGGAATTTTGCAATTCAGGAGAGCGATAGAGGGCAAACCATTTTGTCCACGGAGACGCGCGTCATTTGCGGCGATGCGGCGAGCAGATGGAAGTTCCGCGCTTATTGGCTCGTAGTGAGACCATTCAGCGGTCTCATTCGCATAATAATGCTCAGGGCAGTACGACGAGATTGTGAAATCGGATCACGTCCGCGACCATCTGCGCAACTTCCCTGATCTCTCAGTCCTCCGGCCCCTCGACCATGACGCGCACGAAGGGTCCGGCGCCGCTGAGCCTCAGGTGAGTAGCATTCACCTCACACTAGCGACCTGCTGTTGTCAACCACTGTGGTATGCGCTACCGTTAGCTCTTGTTTCACCACGGGCTGACGACCGTTGAAAAACATTCAATTGTAGGGCGACAAACAATAGTTACAATCTGTCCACCAAAAGGACTCTTGTTCTTGCGAGCCATCGAGTGACACCAGGCAGCGGACATCATATGCCAAAGGTCGCTCCGAAGAGGGGAAGAGTATGTGTTGGGGATTACGTATTCTCGTTACGCTTAGCTTGGTTTGCTGGGCGATCGTCGTTCCGAGTCCGACGCTAGCTCAGTCCAGTTGTAACGCCTTCGCAGTCTTTGCAGTCGGCGGCGGTTACAACGTGCAAAACAACGGGTTCAATCTGCAGGGCGCCACGCAGTGCATTACCGTGAACAGCAATGGCACGAACTGGAGCGTGACAACCAACGCCAACGTGCCCACCAATGGCGCGCCCAGCGGCTATCCGTCTATTTACGCAGGATGTCACTGGGGCACTTGCTCCCCGAATCAGCACGGCATGCCAATCCCTTACAGCTCGATTACCAGCTCGCCGACAACCTGGAATGTAACCCCATCGCCAAACGGCAATTGGGATATTGCGTATGACATCTGGTTCAACCCCAATTCTTCCACCAGCAATAACTCGACGGGATTGGAGCTGATGGTCTGGATCAACCACATGGGGAGCATCCAACCTGCAGGATCGGTGGTCGCCTCCAACGTGACCATCGGCGGCATGACCTGGAACATTTGGCGGAGCGGGAGCACGCAGAATAGCGGTACCGTATCGTACGTCGCCACAAACCCGACAAATTCGTTCAATTACGATCTGTTGAACATATACAGGGACCTGGTGAACCGTGGTTACCTGTCCTCGAACCAGTGGTTGATCGACATCGAAGCGGGGACGGAAGTTTGGACGGCGGGCAGCAACTTCGCCACGAACTCCTTTAGCGCCTGCGTGAATTGCGGCGGCGCGCCACCGGCGGCGCCGACCAACCTCACCGCGACGGCGGCCTCCTCCAGCCAGATCAACCTGAACTGGACGGGATCCTCGGGCGCGACGAACTATAACGTGCTGCGCTCCACCACCAGTGGCGGACCGTACAGCCAGGTCGCCAGCGGCGTCACGTCGACCTCCTTTTCGGACACCGGGCTGGCGGCTGGCACGACTTACTTCTACGTGATTCAGGCTTGCAATAGCAGCGGCTGCTCCGGGAACTCCAATCAGGCGTCCGCTACAACTCCATCAAATTCGCCTCCGCCAGCACCAACGAACCTCACCGCGGCGGGACAAGACTCGCAGGTATCATTGACCTGGACGGCGTCCTCCGGGGCGACAAGCTACAACGTGCTGCGCTCGACGACGAATGGCGGCCCTTACAACCAGATCGCCGGCGGTGTGACCACGACCAGCTACCTCGATACAGGTCTGACCAATGGCACAACCTACTACTACGTCGTGCGAGCGGTAAACGGCGCCGGAACGAGCGGCAATTCAAACCAAGCGAGCGCCACGCCCACAACGGCAATTTCCTTTGTCCGGGCCGCGCAAAACTACAACGCGTCGGGCGGATCTAGCATTGGCGCGACCTTGGCCAATAACGCTGGGCATTCCCTGGTCGTGGCGTGCGAACACGGGAAACGGCTGTTTATGCAGCCACCAATATTCCGGCTTCTTCCGGCAATACGGTGTCGTGTAACTTCGCCTCCAACTTAAGCGCGGCGGAGGGCATCGTGGTTCTGGAGTTTGCGAATGTCGCTTCGGTGGATGCGAGTGTGACTAGCAGCAGCGGGAGTACTTCGGTCACCTCTCTCTTGAGCGGCGCGCTCACGACCACCAAGAATGGCGACGCGTTGGTCTACGCCGTCACAACCAGCGTGGATGAAACCACGTGGACTCCGGCGAGCGGCTATACGATCCCGGCGAATGCGACCAATGCCAGGCAGGCGGTGGAGTATGCGATCGCGGGCGCTGCGGGAAGCAAATCCACTTCGCTCTCCTGGGGCGTTTCGGCGGTCGCCAATGGAGTCTTTTTGGCGCTGGCTCCCTCGAGCAGCGGAACGCCTCCGGCGGCTCCAATGAACCTGTCTGCGGCGCCGGTCTCTTCCAGCCAGATCAATCTGAACTGGACGGGATCCTCGGGCGCGACCAGCTATAATGTGCTGCGCTCCACAACCAATGGCGGACCGTACACTCAGGTCGCCAACGGAGTGGCCTCGACCTCGTTCTCGGACACCGGACTGGTCGCGAGCACGACTTATTTCTACGTGGTTCAGGCGTGCAACAATAACGGTTGCTCCGGGAATTCGAATCAGACGTCGGGCACGACGCAGGCCAGCTCGTCCAACTGCCATGGCGGAACGCAATGCCTGAAGGGTACGCTGCCCAGCAGCCAAAACTACAGCAATACCTCGCAGGTGGCGAACGCATCCAGCAATCAAACCTACGTGGCTAGGATTTGGATCAAGGGTTCCGGCTCCGTGCAGTTGTATGTCAAGAACGGAAACTGGGGCTCCACAACACTGGCAACCGTGCAATGTACAGCCAGCTCGAGCTATACGCTGTGCTCGACGCCATCGTTCAGCGTGGGCGGCAGCACACAGTTGACGTTCATTCTTCAGAACAGCTTTGCGGGATCGGGCACGGTTTACCTGGATGACGCGTTCCTGGGCATTTCCGGTGGTAGCAATGTGCTATCCAATCCCAGCTTCGAGAGCGGAAGCACAGGCTGGAGCATCAGTAACACCTCCACTTGGACCATCGGACATTTCTGACTC
>WNFZ01001390.1_pt1 | contig 28181 bp, 31 predicted proteins | sample 5400081 | NCBI WGS metagenome assembly WNFZ01 (sample SAMN13153365, study PRJNA577476) | soil metagenome | isolation source: 80 cm soil or saprolite under grassland replicate 1 | place: USA:California | collected 2016-06-15 | reverse complement strand
GTCCAGCGGCCCGCGCCTCCGCGACTCGTTCGAACCACGAACGTGACGGAGGCATGTCATGTCGACCCTATCGCTCCGAGCAAAGCTCGGGCTTCGCACTGCGTGTAGTGTTGTTCTCGCGTCTACTCTCGTTGTCGGGCTGGGCCTAGCGAGCGTCCGGGCCCAGACCGTCGAGCTTCCCGAAATCAGCGTCTACGCCAACCAGGCCCCGACCGACGTCGGCAAGGTCGGCGCGGCCGTTACCGTGCTGCGCGGGGCGGATCTCCGTGCGCAGGGCTACAACAACGTTCCCGACGCGTTGCGCACGGTGCCGGGCGTCGAGGTCAACCAGACCGGCGGCCGCGGATCACTCACCCAGGTCTCGATCCGGGGCTCGCAGGCCAAGCACGTGCTGGTGCTGATCGACGGCGTGCAGGTCAACGACCTGCAGGACGGCGCGTTCGATTTCGCCGATTTCTCGCTGGAGGGCATCGAGCGCATCGAGATCGTCCGCGGACCGCAATCGGGCATCCACGGCTCGGACGCCAACGCCGGCGTGATCGCCATCACCACGATCAGCGGCCGCGGCCAGAAACCGTCGGCCGACGTCAAGATCGAGGGCGGCATGGAGCGCTCCCGCGAGATCGCGGCCTCCGCGCGCGGTTCGTCCGGCCCGTTCTACGCCTCCGTGAGCGCGGATCGCGAAGCCACCGCCGGGTACAACATCTCCCGCTTCGACGACTTCGACAATTGGTCGCGCCGGACCAATTTCAACGCGCGCGTCGGCGTCGACTTCACGCCAGACCTCAACGTCGATGCCTCGATGCGATACGTCAAACGCATCACCTCGATCGATATCCAGCCGTTCTTCGGACCTTTCGTCGGCTTCGCCGTCCCGTCCACGCTGGCTTGCACCGCCACCCCAAAGCTCTGTCCCTTCCCGGCTGGTGACGATTTCACCGGCTTCCACAGTCTTCAAGGCCGCGTGCAAGGAGCCTGGACGACCTTCGATGGCGTTCTCGTGCAGAAACTCGGCGCGTCCTCCTATCGGGACGGCATCGATTCCTTCGATGCCCTGTTCGGGCTTTTCCAGACCCACGGCACGCGAGACGCATACGACTACAAGGGCACGATCAACGTGCCGCAGTCGTTCTTCGGCGAGCACCAAACCTTGACGATCGCCGCCGATCGCCAGCGCGAGACGCTGGTCGAAAATCCGTCTCCGTTCCTGTCCGTTCCGGTACGCGTGCGCAAAGGCATCGGCGGCGAATACACCATCGACCTGCCCTCGGCGCTGACCCTGACCGCAGCGCTTCGCCGCGAGAACAACACCGGCTTCGGCTATGTCACGACGTGGCGGACCTCGGCATCGCAGAAGCTGTTCTCGGATACGCGCCTGCACGGCTCGGTTGGGACCGGGGTGACGCGCCCGGCCCTCATCGACCAGTTCGGCTTCTTTCCCGGATTTTTCATCGGCAATCCCCAGCTGAGGCCGGAAAGCTCGTTCGGTTGGGACGCCGGCTGGGAGCAGACCTGGTTCGGAGGCGAGGTCGTGACCGACGTGACTTATTTCAACGTGCGCTTCACCGACAAAATCATCACGGTCGGCGTGCCCAGTCTTCCCGGCACCACGACCGAGACCAATGCGCCGGGCGTGTCACCCCGCCAAGGCGTGGAAGCGACGGTGAAGATCAATCCGGTCAGCTGGGTGACGATCGCCGCTTCCTACACCCACACGGATGCGCGCCTCTCCGACGGCACGGCGGAAATCCGTCAGCCCAAGGACAAAGGCAGCATCAACATCACGACACATTGGCTCGACAACAAGCTGCACGTGACTACGGGGATCGTCCTCCACAGCGACATGCCGGATCTGTTTTTCGGCACCTTCCCGTTCCCGACCGTCACCCTGCCACCCTACACCGTGGTGAACGCATCCATCAGCTACGATGTCTGGCCCGGCGCGCAAATCTATGCCCGCGTCCAGAATCTCTTCAACACGAGCTACGAGGAAGTGTTTTCCTTTCGCGCCCAGCCTTTCATCGCCTATGCGGGATTGCGGGTGCACTTGAGCCCGTAGGAGAACGCAATCGCACCGGCCTGGAAGCCCTACGCGAGACGCAAAGAGCTTGCCAGGCCGGCGGCCGCGTGGGTCGGGCGCCGGCCGTCCTCCCGAGGTGGCCGCGCCTAGCGCGGCCCCCGAAGGACGGTCGGCTCCCTCACCCGCTACTTGGTCGCCGGCGGGGTCGCGGCCTGGCCCGGGGTCTTGGGCGCAGGCTTCTTCTCGGCTTTCATCGCAGCCGTGTCGGGTTTGGCGTGCTTCACCTGTTTCACATGCTTCACGCGGACATGCGTGACATGCCGGTGATGGCGCACGTGATGCCTCGCATGGCGCGGATGCTTGACCTTGGCATCCACGGCCGGCTTGCTGGTCTCGACCGCCGGCTTGGATGCGCCGGTCTCGGCCGCGAACGCCGGGGTGGCGACAACGGAAGCGGCGAGCAGCGCCGCAGCGATTTGCTTCAACATGGGAGTATTCCTTTCAGGGCCGGTTGTTCGGGTGACGTCGGTCGGCCCGGCCGATCGTTGCCGGCACTATGCGCAAGCCGCGCTGAACCCGTGCTGAAGCCGATCGCGCGGTGCCGTTCAGCTAGATGAAGGCGGCATGAGGAAGCCGGTCGGTCAATGTTCAGATTCGGAGCCGCCGGACCCGATTTCCAACCATCACGGTCGCGTGAAAGCTCAGCACGTTTGCCGATCGGATCGCGAGGTCGTAGTATCGTCTCATGCAATGACGCACGTGGAGGGAACCGCCATGCGGAAAGATGCGCATCGTCTCGGAATGTTGGCAGCGGCGCTGCTGTTCGGGCTCTCGGTTTCTGCCGGGCCCGTGTTGGCCGCGGGCGATCCGGAGCCGCGCGGGACACAGCCGCCCCCGCCGCCGGCCTCGACCGGGAAGCAGGATCCCAAGGCGTCGCAAAAGAAGAAGCAGGAGAAGAAATCCGAGCAGGAGTTCATCGACGGCTACCGCGCCGCCCGCGCGCTGGCGCTCGGGGGCAAGTACGAGGAGGCGATCGCCGCGTTCCGGGCGCTCGACCACGACGACAGCGCCGAAGTCGCCAATTACATCGGCTATGCCAATCGCAAGCTCGGCAATTACGAAGCCGCCAGGATCTGGTACGAGAAGGCGCTCGCGGCAGACCCCAATCACGTGCGCACCTGGCAATATTACGGGATGTGGCACGTCGAGCAGGGCAACGTGCTCAAGGCCCAGGATTTTCTGGAAAAGATCCGCTCGATCTGCGGCGGCAGCGCGTGCAAGGAATACGCCGACCTCAAGGCCGCGATCGAGGGCAACATCAGCTACTGAGATCGCGAGCTACTGAGATCGCGATCCCGTTTTGCGCGGCACAACATCCCGGCGCGACACGAGCTAATCTTCCGGCTGAGACTCCCGACCGGCATCTCGGGTCTCGTGCATGAGCCAGCCGACATAGGCCGGATCGCCGCCCTCGAGCGGCAGGAACAGCACCGCCGGCGTCGTATACGAATGCATCCCTTTGACCGCCTCGCGCACCGCCTCGGCAAGCGAGGCGCGCGTCTTGATGATCATCACCACTTCCTCGGCGCGCTCGATCGCGTCCTGCCACCAATAATGCGAGATCATGCCCGGCAGGATATTGACGCAGGCCGCGAGCCGCCGCTCCACGATGGCGCGTCCGGCCTGCTCCGCCTCGACAACGGATGGATAGGTCGTATAGACGAAGACCGCGCGATCCATGTTCGTCACTCCCGGTTTTGCGCGAATTCCGATCCGCGCCGCTCCGAGCACTTGGACCGATGAACCGCACCGCCGCCCGAACCGAGAAGCTGGCCTTTGTCGCGGGCCCGAGCCCGGAGGCGCAGAGTGCCCGCGCCCGGCTCGCCGCGCGCTACGGCGAGGTCGAGCCGGAGAGCGCCGACGTCATCGTGCCGCTCGGCGGCGACGGCTTCATGCTGCAGACCCTGCACCGGCTGATGAGCTCGGGCAAGCCGATCTACGGCATGCACCGCGGCACCGTCGGCTTTCTCATGAACGAATATCAGGAAGAAGGCCTGAAGGAGCGCATCGCCGCGGCGGAGCCGACCGTGATCCATCCGCTGCGCATGCTCGCCCGCGACATGGCCGGCGTCGAGCATCAGGCCCACGCGATCAACGAAGTTTCGGTCTATCGCCAATACTATCAGGCTGCGCGGCTGCGCATCCTCATCGACGGCAAGGAGCGGCTCGAGGAGCTTGTCGCCGACGGGCTCCTGGTCGCCACCCCGGCCGGCTCGACCGCGTACAATCTGTCGGTCCAGGGTCCGGTGATCCCCATCAATGCACCGCTGTTGGCGCTCACCCCGATCAGCCCGTTCCGTCCCCGGCGCTGGCGCGGCGCCTTGCTGCCCGACCGCGCCCGCGTGACCATCGAGGTGCTGGAGCCCGACAAGCGCCCGGCCGCTGCCGTCGCCGATCACGACGAGGTTCGCTCGGTGCGAACCGTCGAGATCTCGATGGACCACGGCGTCGCCATCCACATGCTGTTCGACCCCGGCCACAGCCTCGACGAGCGCATTTTGCGCGAGCAGTTCGGCTATTGAGCGGCTCAGCGCGGCCAAAGTCATGACTCGTGTCCCGGGCGCGGCGCAGCACGAAAGTGCTGCGCCGCTGAACCGGGACCCATTTGTGCAGTTATTTGGAGCTGGACCCCGGATCTGCGGCGCATCGCTTCGCGCTGCGCCTTGTCCGGGGAACGCTGCCTGGTATCACGCCGCGGCGAGTTCCTGGCAGAACAGCCGCGCCTCTTCACGGGCGGCTTCGGTCGCAAAACGCCGCAACAGCGTGAGGATCGGATCGATCTCGGTTGCAGCCGCGTCGGCGTAGCGCGTGAGCACGCGTTCGATCATGCGGCGCTTGAGCTGCGCCGGTCCGCCGACATCGCCGATGAACCCATGCTCATGCAGCGCCTCGATCGCCGCCGCGAACGCCGGCAACGTCGATTCCGGCAAGCCCGCCCGCTCGCACAGCGCCCGCGCGCCTGCGCCGCGCCGATCGTGCAACAGCACGGCGACCCGCGCGGGCGGCAGGTCGGAAAGCTCGGCGAGCGCCTGCTCGAACAAGGCGAGATTGCCGCACAGGAGCGTGCGCAGCATCAGCCCGGCGTTGAGTTGACCGCTTTCGCGCAGGTGCCGCACCAAGGGCCCGAGCTCGCGGACCGGGGATGCGGCGGCGAGCGTGACCGTCCCGTTCTCGCAGGCCTCGCGGCTGATGCGCCGGGCGCGCGTCTCGTCGAGCCAGCGCCGCTCCGCGACGAACGAGATCAGCGTCTGCGATAGTTGGATCATCAAGGCTTGCCGGGTCGTCGCCGGCAAATCCTCGCGCGCGAACAAGGCCTCGCGGAGTACCGGCAAGTGCCCGAACCGCTCGGCGATGCGTCTGAGCGAAAACGCGGCGATCTCGGCCGCGGGATTCTCGATGAGGGCCTGACACACTTCGGCCGAGGCTATTTCGGCGATGGCGGCCGCGACCGAACGCGGCAACCCGGCCCGGCGTGCGATCGGCGCCTGGTTCGCCTCATCGCCCGCCGCCACCAGCTCCACGAGATCGGCGTCGAGCAAGAGCGGCGAGCGTTCGAGCACGAGATCGGCGATTTCGGGCTGGTCGCCGGCAAGCGCGAAAATGACGGCCGGCGGCGCTTCCGGCGATGCGGCCAAAGCTTCGGCAAGCGCCCGCCGCACCATGGGCGAAGGATCGTCGAGCGACATGACCATCGCGCCTTCGGCGGCGAGGCGGTCGTCCGGCGAGAGATCCGAGTGAAGATAGGCGCGGGCCAATGCGGCCGTGGCATCGGCCCGGTCCGCGGCCGGGGCCGTACGCACCCACTGGAGGAAATGACGAACGATCATCGTGCCGACGCGACAGGAGCACCGGACTCTTAGCCGGCGAGCAGCAACATAACGCCAGCCGCTTAACAAACCGTTCACCATAAAACCCGTTGCCGCCCCTTGCATTGTCTGCGACCCGGCGCCCGCTTGCGGAACGAATTTGCCGCGAATCCGTGTTGGTAAACGCCCGATTAATGCATAAATCCATCTATCCGTAGCCCGGGTGGAGCAAAGCGTGATCCGGGGATGAGCCGGGATTGCGCGGCGTTTCGCGCGGCTCCATCGGGACTACGTCACAACCCCAACGCGGCACGACCGCCATGCCCCAGGCGCGTATTTTCGGCCGACACGACGAGCGCACGCTCGCGCAAATGCAGCGCTGCATGCAGGCCGGCAGCGTGGCCGGCGGAGTGCTGTGCGCGGACGGCCATCTCGGTTACGCGCATCCGATCGGCGGCGTCATCGCCTATGAGGACCACGTCTCGATTTCCGGCGTCGGCTTCGACATCGGCTGCGGCAACCTGGCGGCACGCCTGGATATCCGAAAATCCGCGATCGAGGACCGCGTCGGGACGATCGCCCGCGATATCGCCCGCAACGTCAGCTTCGGGCTCGGGCGCGCCAATGCCGAAAAGGTCGAGCATCCGCTGTTCGACGACGCGCGGTGGAAATCTGCCGCGGTCGAGGACCTCAAGAGCATGGCGCGCAACCAGCTGGGCACGGTGGGCTCCGGCAACCATTACGTCGATCTGTTCGAAGACGAGGACGGCTTCGTGTGGATCGGCGTGCATTTCGGCTCGCGCGGGCTCGGCCACAAGAGCGCGAGCAAATATCTCAAGGAAGCGGGCGGCCGCGACGGCATGGACGTCGAGCCCGCCCTGGTGCGGGCGGATTCCGAACTCGGGCAGCGCTATCTCGCCGCCATGGAGCTCGCCGGATCCTATGCTTACGCCGGGCGCGAATGGGTGGTCGACAAGGTGCGCTCGATCCTGGGCGCCAACATTACCGAGGCGGTTCACAACCATCACAATTACGCCTGGCGCGAGGAGCATGCGGGCCGAAAGCTGTGGGTCGTGCGCAAGGGCGCAACCCCGGCGTTCCCGGGGCAGCGCGGCTTCGTCGGTGGTTCGATGGGCGACGACGCGGTGATCCTCGAAGGCGTCAACAGCGAACAGGCGCGCGACGCGCTCTACAGCACGATCCACGGTGCCGGCCGGGTGATGTCGCGCACCGAGGCGCGCGGCCGCTTTCAGCGCGATCCCTCTACCGGCAAGAAGATGCGCATGCCCGGCCGCGTCCGCCACGACGAGATGCTGGCGTGGCTGCGGGAAAAAGGTGTGCTCCTCCTCGGCGGCGGGCTCGACGAGGCGCCGCAAGCCTACCGCCGCCTGCCCGACGTGCTCGCCGAGCACGCGGGCACCGTGCGCGTGCTGCACACGCTGCGGCCGTTCGCAGTGGTCATGGCCGGCGAGAAGGAATTCGATCCGTACAAGGATTGAGCGACCGATTTGGGGCGGCGCCCGCAACCGCGGCACGCGCCTGCTCTTGCTATTCTGCGGTCCCGCCGGTGAAATTGCGCCGAGAACTCTTTGCCAGGAGGAAAACCCATGGAACAGGCTGCGCTCTCACCGACCCGCCATCCCCGCGGCGGGCTTTATTTCGAGGATTTCCCGCTCGGCCAGGTGTTCGAGCATCGCCTCACGCGCACGGTGACGCAGATGGACAACATGCTGTTCTCCAACATGACGCTCAACCCGCAGCCGTTGCACATCGATCGGCATTTCTGCGAGCGGGAGACCGAATGGGGCCAGCCGATCATGAACTCGCTGTTCACGCTTGGCCTCATGATCGGCATCTCGGTCAACGACCTCACGGTCGGCACCACGATCGCCAACCTCGGCATGACCGAGGTCAAGTTCCCGCATCCGCTGTACGAGGGCGACACGGTTCACTGCACCACCGAAGTGCTGGGCAAGCGGGAGTCGAACTCGCGTCCGGGATCCGGCATCGTCGAGTTTCATCACCGCGCCTACAATCAGGACGGCAAGCTCGTCGCCGAATGTCATCGTCAGGCTTTCATGCGCATGCGGCCGCGATGATCGCGGCGATACGCTCCGCGCTGTTCGTGCCCGGCGACAGCACGGCCAAGCTCGCCAAATCGCTTTCCGCCGGCGCCGATGCCGTGATCCTCGATCTCGAGGACTCGGTCGCCGCCGAGCGCAAGGCGGGCGCGCGCGAGACCACGCTCGCCTTCCTCGCGGACGCGCGAAAAAGCCAAGCCCGGCCGCTCCTCATGGTGCGCATCAATGCGCTCGAGACCTCCCTTGCCGATGCCGACCTCGACGCCGTCGTCGCCGGATCGCCCGACGCCATTATTCTGCCCAAGGCCGAGGGCGGCGCCGCCATCGCGCACCTCGATGCCAAGCTCGCCGCGCGCGAGGCGATCCACGGCCTCCCGGACGGCGAGATCCGCATCCTGCCCATCGCGACCGAGACTGCGAGCGCGCTGTTCGTCGCCGGCACCTATGGGGGCGTCAGCGCGCGGCTCATGGGCTTGAGCTGGGGCGCGGAGGATCTCTCCGCCGATCTCGGCGCGGAGACCAATCGCGACGCCGAGGGGCGCTTCACCGAGCCGTTCCGCTTCGCCCGCAATCTCTGCCTCGCCGCGGCCGCGGCCGCCAAGGTGCAGGCCATCGACACGGTGTTCGTCGATTTTCGCAATCCCGAGGGGCTCCAGCGCGAAGCCGAGGAGGCGCGCCGCGACGGATTCACCGGCAAGCTCGCGATCCATCCCGCCCAGGTCGCGACCATTAACGAGGTGTTCACGCCCTCGCCCGCCGCGATCGCCAGGGCGCGCGCGGTGATCGCCGCCTTTGCGGAACATGCCGGCGCCGGCGTCGTCGGCATCGACGGCATCATGTACGACCGGCCGCACCTCGAGCGCGCCAAGCGATTGCTGGCGCGGGCCGCGGCGGCGGGGCTCGGATGAGGATCGCAAATAAGAGTATCTGTCAGCGTTTCTTCCGAGCGCCATACACAGCGCGCGGATCGAACACCTTCGCGGCGTCGCGAAACTCGAGCGCGATCGGTCCGCTGGATTTCGGTCCGAGCGGCACGGCGCGATAGAAGCAGGATCGCCGTCCGGTGTGGCAGGCCCCCCCGCCGGTCTGCTCGACCTTGATCAGGATCGCGTCCTGATCGCAGTCGACCCGCAGCTCGACGACGCGCTGGGAGTGCCCTGAAGTTTCTCCTTTGCGCCACAGCGATTTGCGCGAGCGGCTGAAATACCAGGCCTCGCCGGTCGCAATCGTCTTGATCAGCGCCTCCGCGTTCATGTGCGCGACCATCAAGACTTCGCCCGTAGCCGCATCCGTGGCGACGCAGGTGAGAAGCCCGTCCGCGTCGAATTTCGGCGAAAGCGCGCTCCCCTCCTCCACCTCGGCGGAAGAGCCGCGCGGCGCAAAATAATCGCTGTTTCCGGACACGGGCCACCTCGCGTGATCAGAGAGAACATCCTGCTGCGCGGGCGACTCCCCTTTTCAAGCAGGGCGATCGCATATGACTAGCAGCTCGCTCCGGTTACCTCCCCTTGTGGTGGAGATGTTCCGAGCCGGCCGCCAATCCAGCTCAGGCGGCCGCGCCGCGCACCAGCGTGATGAAGCGCACCTGCTCGGTCGCCTCGCGGAAGCTTCCGATGAACTGCGTGGTGACGGTCGACACTCCGGGCTTCTGCACCCCGCGCATCGACATGCACAAATGCTCGGCTTCGAGCATCACCGCCACGCCGCGCGGCTTGAGGATCTCCTCGATCGCGGTCGCCACCTGCGAGGTCAGGTGCTCCTGGGTCTGCAGCCTGCGCGCATAGACGTCGATCAGCCGCGCGAGCTTGGAGAGCCCCACCACCCGCTCGACCGGGATATAGGCCACGTGCGCCTTGCCGAGGAAGGGCGCCATGTGGTGCTCGCAATGCGAGGAGAAGGGAACGTCCCGGATCAGCACCAGATCGTCATAGCGGCCGATCTCGGAGAATGCGGTCGAGCACGTCGAGCGGACACTCGCGGTAGCCTCGGAACAGCTCCTCATAGGCGCCCACGACCCGTGCCGGCGTGTCGCGCAAGCCCTCGCGAGCCGGATCGTCGCCGGCGAACGCGATGAGCGTCCGGACCGCGGCTTCGGCCTCCTCGTGGGAAGGCCGCGGGCTCACCGGCTGCGGTGCCGCGCGGACATGATCCGACAGCTGCGGCCTGGGAAACGGTTTCAGAATCGCGTCCATGAACTCTCTCCGTTCGACCGCCGCCGCGGGGAAAGCCGCGCGCCGGGAGTGTCACCGGGAGGCCGCCCCGCGCAAGCGGCCCCGCAGTAGAGCATGCGGCGACCGGCCGCTGCATTCCGATTCCGATGATGTCGATTGTTCACGGGATCGGCACGGGCGGGCCAAGCAGCGATAGAGGCAATGATAGAATCCGACGCATATCGCCTGGCCCGATCCGTCCCTATATATTCGGCTCGAGAGATCGTGCAAACGACGCTGTTGGTCAAATTTTGGCGAGAAGCATGCTGAACGAGGTCTACAACCGCCGGATTCTGGAGCTCGCGGCCTCGATTCCGCACCTGGGTCGACTGGACGGTCCGGACGCGACCGCGACGGCGCATTCCAAGCTGTGCGGCTCGACCGTCACCGCCGACTTGAGGATGGACGGCGACGTCGTGACCGACTTTGCCCACGAGGTGAAGGCTTGCGCGCTCGGCCAGGCGTCCTCCTCCATCATGGCTCGCAACGTCGTCGGCTCCCGTGCCCAGGAATTGCGCGAGCTGCGCGAGACGGTGCGCCGCATGCTCAAGGAGAACGGCGCGCCGCCGGCGGGCAAATGGGCCGACATCGCCGTGCTGGAGCCGGTGCGGGATTACAAGGCGCGCCACGCCTCGACCCTGCTCACCTTCGATGCGGTGGTTTCCGCGATCGACCAGATCGAGGCCAAGCGCCGGGGCTCGGTGGCCGCGGAATAGGAGAATGCGCCCTCCCCTCGTCGATGCCCTGACCCGTGCCCCTCGGCTGGCGGGACGCGGGCTGATCCAGGTCTATCGCCATACGCTCTCGCCGCTGGTCGGCTTGCATTGCCGCCACCTGCCGACCTGCTCCGAATACGCCGACGAGGCGATCGGCCGGTTCGGCCTGTGGGCCGGCGGCTGGATGGCGCTGGCGCGGCTCTTGCGCTGTCATCCCTTCGGCAGCTCCGGGCTCGACCTCGTGCCGGCCGCGTTGCCCGCAAAATCCCGCTGGTATATGCCATGGCGCTACGGCCGCTGGCGCGGCACCAATGCGCTTGCGGCTGACCGGCCCTGAGCATCCCTCGCCTGCCGGCGACACGCGGCGGTTCTCGCCTGAAGCTTTCGACCTGGGGCCCGGGACCATCCGCAACGTACAACTGCCGACAAAGGCTCAAACAGAGAGCACAAAATGATCGCGCTGATCAGGCAAACGAAACTTCGTTGGGCGATCACGGGCGTCGCCTTCATGACGCTCTTGGCTTCGTTTTGTCACCCGGCAACGGCAGCAGAAAAGTGGGACCTCTATATTTACAACGCCGTCTCCACGGTGGGCGCCGTAAGGGGCCTCAACAGGATGATCGAGGCCATTGAGAAGGACACCGACGGCGCCGTGACGATCAGGCTGCATCTGGGTGGATCCCTTCCGATCAACACGACGACGATTACGCAGGCAGTCGGCGATGGCGTCGTACATATGGGCGACGACGGCTACTTTCTCGGGAACGTGCCGATCGGCGGTGTCCTGCGTCTGCCGATGTTGATCCGCACCAGGGAGGAATATCAAAAGGCGGCGGTCGTCTTGGACCCCTACATCAACCGGGCGTTCGAGAAAAAAGGCATCATCGTACTGGGGCAGTATCTCTACCCGTTCCAGGTCGCCTTCTCGCGGCGGGAGCTGACCAAGCTCGCCGACATCAAGGGACAGAAGCTGCGCGTGACTTCCCCCGAGCAGGGCGAGTTCGTGAAGCGACTGGGCGGGGCGGCCGTCACCATCGGCGCGCCCGAAGTGCCCTCCGCACTCGACCGCGGGGTGGTAGACGGAGTGTTCACGGCGAGTACGGGCGGTGGCAACATCTGGAAGGACCTGCTGAAGTACAATTACCGGATCGGCGTGAACTACTTCAACTCGATCGTGATCGTGAACAAGGAGGTCTTCGACAAGCTTGCGCCGGACGTGCAAGGCAAGCTTCGCAAGGCCGTCACAGACGCCATGCCGTGGATCACCGCGACCATGGAGTCCGAAGAAGAGGATGTGACCCAGAAGATGGCCGCGGGCGGCATGATCGTGACGCGGCCGAAGCCCGAAGAGGTCGCCGAGGCGGAGAGGATTCTTGTCTCGTACTGGGACGAGTGGGCGAAGACGAAAGGCCCCGATGCGATCGAGGCGTTGAAGCAAGTCCGCGCCGTGCTCGGCCGATAATCGACCTATGAACCCGGTGCCGGAGGTCGACGACGCCGTCGTTCAGTTGCTGGAAGAGGTCACGCCGGGCGCCAGCAAGATCGAACAACTGTGTGAGCTGCTGTGCGGGCTGGCGCTGATCGGGATGATCGCGCTGATCGGGGCCGAAGCATTTGCGCGGAACTTGTTCAACATTTCGTTGCAGATAACCGACGAGATCGGCGGCTATCTGTTCGTCGCGGTATCGTTTCTAAGCCTTTCCGTCGCCGAGGCGCACGGCGCCTTCCATAGAGTGGAGCTGGTCCAAGCGCGGCTGTCGCCGCGGATGCGCCTGATATCGCAGATCGGCTTCGATCTGATGGCGCTGGCCGCCTCCGTGATTCTGACCTGGCAGCTGGTCCGGCTGGTCCTGAACTCGTGGCGGTCGGAGGACGTAGCTCCGACTCCGCTGCTGACGCTGCTCTGGCTGCCCCAGCTGAGCATGCCGATCGGAATGGCGATCCTGTGTGCCGCGCTGGTCAGGACGATCCTGGTGAAGGCCCGCCGACTGCAACCGGAGGCGAGGCTTTGACCCCCGGTCCCGAGCTGTTCCTCGTCATGATGGCGTTCCTTGCACTGCTCGTGGCCGGGATGACGATCCCGTTCGCGATCACCGTGCCGGCGCTGCTGTATCTCGTTCTGCACGGCGGCGTGAACGCCCTCAAGGGCCTCGGACTGGTGAGCTGGGGCAGCATGAACAGCTTCACGCTGACGGCAATTCCGCTGTTCATCCTGATGGCGGAGATTCTGCAGGAAAGCCGTCTCAGCCTTCGGGTCTATCGCGGGCTGTCGAAGCTGGTCTCCGGGATCCCCGGAGGACTGCTGCAGACCAACATCGCCGGCTGCGCCATTTTCGCCGCTATCAGCGGATCGAGCGTCGTCACCGCCGCCTCCATCGGCCGCGTAGCCTTGCCCGAGCTGCTGAAGCGCAACTACAGCCGGCGCCTCGCCGCCGGATCTCTCGCCGCGGGCGGCACGCTCGGCATCCTGATCCCGCCGAGCATCGCGATGATCGTCTATGGCACGTTCACCGAGACGTCCGTCGCCAAGCTCTTCATGGCCGGGGTGATGCCGGGGCTCGTCCTCACCGGCATGTTCATGGTCTATATCGCCGCCCACGCCATGCTGCGGCCGGACATCGCGCCGGTCGAGCACGGGGCGCGCTCGCTGGCAGAGCTGGCCGGCGCACTCGCCGACGTGCTGCCTTTCGTGGTCCTGATCGGGGGGACGATCGGAACCATTTACACCGGCTTGGTGACGCCGACCGAGGCAGCCGCCGTCGGTTGCTTCCTTGCGATCGTCATCGCCATGATCTGGGGCGATTTCGGACGGCGCACTTTCGTCACCGCGTTCCAGACCACGATCAGGGTCAGCGGCAATGTGCTGTTCATCATCTACGCGGCCTATATTTTTTCCTACGCGATCAGTTACGCCGGCGTAGGAGAGCAGATCACCGCCTTCCTGGTCGGCCTCAAGCTGAACAGGTTGGAGTTCTTCGTGGCGCTGTTTTTGCTGTACACGGCCCTCGGCTGCCTGGTCGAAAGCCTAGGCATGATCGTGGTCACGGTTCCGCTGCTTTATCCGGTGCTGTTGCAATACGGCATCGACCCGATCTGGTTCGGCGTCATCCTCGTGGTGTTCATCGAGCTGGGGCAGATCTCGCCGCCGATCGGAATCAATCTTTTCGTGATCCAAAGCATCTGGGATGGCAAGCTGAGCGATGTGGCGATCGGCACGATCCCGTTTCACCTGATCATGTTTCTGCTGCTGATCCTACTGGTGGCTTGGCCGGACGTGGCTTTGTGGCTGCCGGCCCGCATGTCGTCCTCGCCATAGCGAATGGAAGCGATCGATGTTCGCGCCGCCGCAGCCGATCGAGACTCAGGTGTTCGCCCGCTTGCCCGATTCCTTCCGCAGGAAGGACCCGGCGAACGTCTGGGCCATGACGAACCGTCGGGGCATCGCCGCCGATTCGTTTCTCGAAGGACCCTCGTTCGATCGCGACGGCAATCTCTACGTCGTCGACATCCCTTATGGCCGCGTGTTCCGAGTCTCGCCGATCGGCGAGTTCGCGCTCATCGCCGAGTATGACGGCGAACCGAACGGGTTGAAGATCGCCAAGGACGGCAGGATCTTCATCACGGATTACCGACACGGCATCATGCTGCTCGATCCGGTCAGCGGCCGTGTCTCGACCGTGCTCGAGCGACGCTGGTCCGAGCGCTTCAAGGGCGTCAACGATCTGGTTTTCGCCAGCAACGGCGATCTTTATTTCACCGACCAGGGACAAACCGGTCTGCACGACCCTACCGGCCGCGTCTATCGGCTGCGCACCGACGGCCGGCTCGAGCTGATCATCGACACCGTGCCAAGTCCCAACGGCATCGTGCTCAACCGCGCGGAGCACATCCTCTACGTCGCGGTCACGCGCGGCAATTGCGTCTGGCGCGTGCCGCTGATGCCGGACGGCACCGCCTCGAAGGTCGGGCTGTTCGTGCAGCTTTCGGGAAGCCTGGGCGGCCCTGACGGGCTGGCGATGGACGAAGCCGACAATCTCGCCGTCGCGCACGCCGGTCTCGGCGCGGTTTGGATCTTCAGCCGGCTCGGCGAGCCGCTGTATCGCGTTCGCTCGTGCACCGGACTGGCGACGACGAACCTCGCGTATGGCGGCCCCGACCGAAAGCGCTTGTACATCACTGAGTCCGAGACGGGCACCATTCTGGTCGCGGAGCTTCCGGTCGCAGGAAGGACGATGTACTCGCATCTGTAGCCGCGGCGAGCGGATGCGGGCTGGAACCCATATTTTCCAGGCGAGCAAATCCTTGGGTGACGGTACGGACGCTCGAAACCGTCTATGGTCATCATCGTCCCGCGCACTTGACGCCAGCCAAAAACGCCCCTACCGGCACCCCCAATGGTCGGCCAGTAAATCCCGTGAACCGGACGCGACCGCAAAGCCCGGTTTGCACAGGCATGAAAGCGATTATATGCAGTTTGACGCTTACCTGCGTTCGTAGGCAGCGAGTGAGCAGGAGAGAAGAATGGTTGCGCTTACCTTCCCCGACGGGGCGCGTCGGGAATTTCCGAACCATGTCACCGGGAGCGAGGTCGCCGAGTCGATCTCGAAATCGCTCGCCAAGAAGGCGGTGGCGATGGCGCTCGATGACCGTCTGGCCGATCTTTCCGACCCGATCGAGCACGACGCGAAGATCGAGATCGTCACCCGCGAGGACCCGCGCGCGCTCGAATTGATCCGCCACGATTGCGCCCACGTGCTGGCCGAGGCGGTGCAGACCTTGTGGCCGGGAACCCAGGTCACCATCGGGCCGGTGATCGAGAACGGATTCTATTACGATTTCTTCCGCAACCAGCCGTTCACGCCGGAAGATTTTCCGGCGATCGAGGCCAAGATGCGGGAGATCATCGCCAAGAACCGGCCGTTCACCAAGGAAATCTGGGACCGCGAGCACGCCACGCGCGTGTTCCGCGACAAGGGCGAGCTGTTCAAGGTCGAGCTGATCGACGCGATCCCCAAGGACGAGCCGATCAAGATCTACAAGCAGGGCGAATGGTTCGACCTGTGCCGCGGGCCGCACATGAGCTCGACCGGCCGGATCGGCTCCGCCTTCAAGCTGATGAAGGTGGCGGGCGCCTATTGGCGCGGCGATTCGAACAATCCGATGCTGACCCGCATCTACGGCACGGCTTGGGAGAACCAGGCCGACCTCGATGGGTATCTGCACCGTCTCGAGGAAGCCGAGCGGCGCGACCATCGCCGGCTCGGGCGCGAGATGGACCTGTTCCATTTCCAGGAGGACGCGCCGGGCTCGGTGTTTTGGCATCCGAAGGGCTGGGAGCTGTTCCGGAATCTGCAGAACTACATCCGCCGGCGGCAGACGGCGGCGGGCTATGCCGAGGTCAATGCGCCGGAGCTGATGGATGCCTCGCTGTGGGTGGCCTCCGGCCACATGGAGACGTTCCGGGACAACATGTTCCTGACCGAGCAGCGCGAGGCCGACGAGCGCACCTATGTGATCAAGCCGATGAATTGTCCCGGCCACATCCAGATCTTCAAGCACGGGCTGAAATCCTACCGCGATCTGCCGCTGAAGCTTGCCGAATTCGGCAAGGTGCACCGCTTCGAGCCTTCGGGTGCGCTCCATGGGCTGATGCGCGTGCGCGCCTTCACCCAGGACGACGCCCACGTGTTCCTCACCGAGGATCAGATCACGGCGGAATGCCTCGCCATGAACGACCTGATCCTGTCGATTTACGAGGACTTCGGCTTTTCCGACGTGACCATCAAATTCTCCGACCGTCCCGCGCCGCGCATCGGCGCGGACCAGGTCTGGGACAAGGCGGAGGCGGCGCTCATGCAGGCGCTCGAAGCCTCCGGGCGGCCGTGGACGTCGAACAAGGGCGAAGGCGCATTCTACGGGCCGAAGCTCGAATACGTGCTGCGCGACGCCATCGGTCGCGACTGGCAGTGTGGCACGATCCAGGTCGATTTCTTCATGCCGGGCCGGCTCGGCGCGTTCTATATCGACGAGCATTCCAGCAAGGTCACGCCGGTCATGCTGCACCGGGCGATGTTCGGTTCGCTCGAGCGCTTCACCGGCATCTTGATCGAGCACTATGCCGGGCATTTCCCGCTGTGGCTCACGCCGGTGCAGGCCGTCATCTGCACCATCACGTCGGACGCCGACGATTACGCGCGCGCCGCGGTTCGTGCCGCCGAGCGCGCCGGCCTGCGGGTCGAGGCCGACCTGCGCAACGAGAAGATCACCTACAAGGTGCGCGAGCACTCGGTCGCGAAAATCCCCGTGTTGCTCGTGGTCGGCAAGAAGGAGGCGGCGGACGGCACCGTGTCGATCCGCCGGCTCGGCAGCCAGGCGCAGACGGTCGTGCCGTTGGAAAAAGCCTTGTCGATGCTCGCCGAGGAGGCGATCGCTCCCGACCTCAAGCGCATGAAGCTCGCGGCCTAGCGGCCTCACCTCGCCGCGGTTATCTCCCGCTTGTGGGCGAGGTCGGCTCGCGCGCTATGCGCGGTGACAATGCCGGCTATTTCGCCAGCACTTCGATTTCCCGGTCGAAGCCGGGCTCGACCTTGAAGTCGCGCGTGAAGACCTTGCCTTCGTTGCGGGCGATGGCGACGTAATCGCCTTCTGCCAGGATCACCCTCGGAAAGGCCCCGATCGACTCCTTGATGACGTCGCCGCCCGGCGTGAGCACCGACCAGGCGGTGTTGGCGAGCGCCTCGCCGCCGCGCTCGGCCAGGAGCTTGAGCGTGATCACCGCTGCCCGGTGGTTGATGGTCACGTCGGTGAGTTTTCCGGCCTGCACGCGGATATCGGAGCGCATCACGGCGTTGCCGTCGCCGTAGTTCGACACGACGTAGTAGGTGCCTTCCGGCAGCAGCACCAATTCTCCGGTCGCGACGTCCCGGGCCATCGGGCGCTTGTCGCCGGGCTCGAACTGGCTGCCGGGATAGACGTCGAATGAGATCTGGCCTGCCGGAATCCGGCTGTCGCCGACGCGCCCTTCGAAGCGCGCGCCGCCGGCGGCAATTTCGAAGGTTTCCCGCACCGTTTCCGCGCGGAGCTGGACCCGCTTTGCGACATTGGCGAGCCCGAAGCTGACGTTGACCACGTATCCGCCGGGCGGCAACACGAACGTGGGCGTGGCCGTGCGGTCCTCCTTGATCACGCGGAACGCCCCGTTCGGATCGGGCTTGTCCGCATAGACGCGCCAATGCAGCGCGCCGGGAATCGCCGGCGGATCGCGCCCGAAGCGGGCGCTCACCATCAGCGCGACCTGGCCGGGCGGAACGACGAGCGAGCTTTGCGCGGCGGCCGGCGGCGGAGGCGCGGCCGGAGCTGCCATTGCGGGCGGTGCCACCGGGGGCGTGAGTACGGTCGGCGAGCCGGGTGTCACCAGCGCGGCGGGCGGAGGCGCCGGCGAGCCGATCGGCGCGGGCGGCCGAGGCGGCGTAAATGCCGGGTCGGGCGATTGCGCCGAGATCTCCCGCGGCATCAGTGCGGCAACGGCAAATAGCGCTGCAAACCAGCAGCGCCAGCCGGCCGTCCCCGCTCCCCACGCGACCATGTGCTTGGTTTATCGCTGCAATCTTGGCAATTTCAAGCCGGCTGAGCGGTTTGTCAGCGCTGTCACGCTATGCTAGGCGCACCCCTCGGTCTTGCCGACGGCGCGGGCAGTCCGCTTGAAAGACCAACGTATTTTCTGCGCAAGTCGCGTTCGCAGCCGAGAAACAGGCCGGACGAGCTGCGACCCATCATCCGGATCCGCGGAGCCCAACATGCCGGACGCCCTCGAGCTGCTCAGGACGAGACGGTCGGTCAAGCCTGCCGACCTCTCCGCGCCGGGGCCGTCCGCGGCCGAGATCGATACCCTGCTCGCCATCGCGTCCCGCGTGCCCGATCACGGCAAGCTCGCTCCCTGGCGTTTCATCGTCTTTGCCGGAGACGCCAGGCTGAAAGCCGGAGAGAAGATCGCCGAAGCGTTCGGGGCCGATCACCCGCAAGCAAAACCCGAAGAGATCGCGTTCGAACGCATGCGGCTCGCGCGAGCCCCGATCGTCGTTGCAGTCGTGAGCCGGGCCGCGCCGCACGTGAAGATCCCGGAATGGGAGCAGGTGCTTTCGGCCGGCGCGGCCGCGATGAACCTCGTCAACGCGGTCTATGCGCTCGGATACGCCGCGAGCTGGATCACGGAATGGTATGCTTATGATCGCCGCGTGCTCGATGCGCTCGGCGTCTCACCGCACGAGCGCCTTGCCGGATTCGTGCATATCGGCACGCCGGTGCGGACGGCCGAGGAACGCCGGCGCCCCGTGCTCGCCGAGATCGTAACGCGCTTCGGAGCCTGAGGACGCGCAATGTTCTACACCACGGACGTCAACGACCACGGCCTGCCTCACGATCCGTTCAAAGCCATCGTCGCGCCGCGGCCGATCGGATGGATCAGCTCGATCAGCGCCAACGGCGACGTCAATCTCGCCCCCTATTCGTATTTCAACGGCGTCTCGAGCCGGCCTCCCGTGGTTTGTTTCTCGAGCGAGGGCCGTAAGGATTCCGTGACGTTCATCGAAGAAACCAGGGAATTCGTCTGCAATTTCGCGAGCTGGGATCTGCGGCTGGCCATGAATATCACCTCGGCTCCGTTTCCCCGCGGTGTCGACGAACTGCGTGCGGCCGGGCTCACGCCCGCGCCGAGCCGACTGGTGCGACCGCCGCGGGTCACCGAGGCGCCGTGCGCAATGGAATGCAGGGTGCTGCAGACCGTCTCGCTCAACGACATCGCAGGCAATCCCATCGACCGTCACGTCGTGTTCGGCCAGGTGCTCGGCGTGCACATCGACGATCGCTTCATCGCCAACGGTCGGCTCGATACCGCGGCCATGCGGCCGATCGCCCGCTGCGGCTACGACGAATATGCCGTGGTCGACGAAGTCTTCCGCATGGTCCGGCCCAGCGTGCCCGAGGCCGCGCTTGCGCCGCGGCTCGCCGAGCCCATGGGACGACGGTCGCGACGGCCATGATCCCAGATCCCGCCGGGAACGCCGGGCAGGCACAAACGTTGTATTATACGCGTCGAGCCGGCGAAGTGGCGGCGGTCGATGGCAGATGGCAATTGTCATCGTCGTGTCATCGCGTGTAGTTTATCTGCGAGCTTCACCATGAAAGCCCGCCGCGCTTGCCAACGCAGCGCGCGGGCTTCATGATTCCGGCGCTCGAGAAAGGTCTGCCGCCTTGCTGGATTTTCTGACGGGCCGAAAGAACGGGGACCGGGCCGCGGCCGCGGATGTGGATGCCGCGCCGCCTCGGAGGCCGACCATCGGTCTGGCGCTCGGCGGCGGGGCGGCGCGCGGCTTCGCTCACATCGGGGTGATCCGCACGCTGGTGAGCAAAGGGCTGGCGCCCGACGTCATTGCCGGGACCTCGATCGGCGCCGTCGCCGGCGGCTGCTTTGCGGCCGGCCAACTCGACGGGTTCGAGCAATGGGGCCGCAGTCTCACGGCTCGCAGCATCTTGAGCTATCTCGATATCAACTTGTCGGGCTCGGGGCTGATCTGGGGCCGGCGGCTGGCCGAGCGGCTCGACGGGGCGCTCGGAAACGTGGCGATCGACGATTTGCCGCTGCGGTTTGCGGCGATCGCCACCGAGATCAGCACCGGTCATGAGATCTGGCTGACTCGCGGCAGCCTGGCCGACGCGTTGCGCGCCTCCTATGCGCTGCCCGGCATTTTTGCCCCGGTGCACATCGGCGGGCGCTGGCTGGTCGACGGAACCCTGGTCAATCCGGTGCCGGTGGCCGCGGCCCGGGCGCTCGGCGCGCGGCTGGTCATTGCGGTCAACCTCAACTCGGATCTGTTCGGGCGCGGGATGACGATCGCCAGCCACGGCCCGGACCTCGTGGAGGAGCGCCTCGATGCGAAAACGCGGGAGAGGCGCGGCCTGCGCGGACTGTTCGGCGCCGAGCAGATCCTCAAGCGTCAGTATTTCGGTCGGCCCGGACGGCCCGGAATCTCGACGGTGATGATCGAAGCCTTCAATGTCATGCAGGATCGGATCGCGCGATCGCGGCTTGCCGGCGACCCGGCCGACGTGATGATCAACCCGCAGCTCGGCCGTATCGGCTTGTTCGAATTTCACCGCGCCGAGGAGGCGATCGCGCTCGGCGCCGAAGCCGCCGAACGCGCGCTCGAACCGCTCACCGACGCCATTGCCGCGCTCGCGTCGACCTGAGCAATGGATTCTGATCGGGTCCGTACTCGCGAACTTCGCTCGATCACGCGGTCAGAATGTATTCCTTCAGCGCGTTCGACTCGTGTTCCATTTCTTCCAGCCGATACTTGACCACGTCGCCGATCGAGACCACCCCGGCCAGCTTGCCGCGCTCGATTACCGGTAGGTGACGGAACTTGCCCTTGGTCATCCGTTCCATGATCTCGGCTACCGTGTCGGATTCGCTACAGGTCACCACCTTGCGCGTCATCACCTGTCCGACCGCCTCTTGCAGCGCACCGGGTCCGCGCTGCGCGAGCGCGCGTACGATGTCCCGTTCCGACAAGATGCCGGCCACCTGCCCGTCGGCGCCCACAACCAGTACGGCGCCGATCCGACGCTCGGCCAGAACTTGTACCGCGGCCGACAGCGTGACCGTCGGCTCGATCGTGATGACTTCGTTTCCCTTGCGGGACAAGATGGCTTTGACCGTCATGGGCATCCTCCGTACGTCGGACGCCCCACGTACCGAACGCGGCGGATCGTGCGTCGCCCGAACGCGCGCTTCGCGAACCCGCGGCCGTTCGATACCAGGCGCCTCGCCGATATGATCGGATGCAAACGTGGCGGCGACAAGCCCCCCGCCGCGCAATGCTGATCAATTCTGGCCCGGGGTTGTTTCCGTGGCCGCAGGCTCGGATTGCGTTTCGCTGCCGCGCGTGGGTGCCGGTCCGATCGGATCGAACGCCGCAAACGCCAGAAGACCGGCAAGAAACCCGCCCACATGCGCCTGCCAGGCGACCGGCTGCTCGCCGCCGAGAATGGACAGCGATCCGATGGCGAACAGCAGGTTCAGCCCGAACCAGACCGCAAGAAATGCCAGGATGCGGGGATCGCGCAACGCCGCAAACAAGGGTGCGGCCGGCACCCGATGAGGCGCCCCGTCCCGCGCGTGCCACAGGTCGAGAGGGCCGCCCGGTTGAAATACGAATCGGATCGCCGCGGCCATGAATCCGGAGATTGCTGCGGAGGCCCCGATCATCGGCGTCCGCTCCCCGGTGTGGGTGACGAGATGGGCGATCGCCCCCGCAGCGGCGGTGACCGCGAACAAGGTCAGGAAGCGAGCGGCGCCGAATCTGCGGGCAACCGGCGTTCCGAAGGCGAGCAGCCAGACCGCATTCAGGCCAAGGTGCAGCCAGTTTCCATGCAGGAGCGCATAGGTGACGAACGTCCACACGTCGGCCGCGATACCGCCCGGATAAGCTCCGTGGACGAGCGGCGTCGGATCATACCGTGCAGGAATGAAGGCGAACCACGCCAGCACTGCGATATCGACGGATTCGGGAAGCACGAACTCGCGAATCGCCTGCGTGAGAGCAAGCACCGCCACGGTCGCGGTGACCACGGGCGGTACATTGAACACCGGTTCGGAGATCGATTTCAAAACGAAGCCCGTCGTCTGCGCCGCCGCTGAGATAGGCGGCATGCGCCTGCCCGGCAAGCATCACTCGACCGCTCGGTAACGCTAACCCGCAGTCGCGGGCGCATCGCCCGGATCGGCACCCTGCCCGGCACGGCCCCTGCTCATGGGGACCCGGGCAATCGATTGCGCCGACATGCTGTCCCGAACCGGGACAATCCGGTCGCTTCGATCGCGAAACGAGACACCGACGGCGATGAAACACGCTTCGAGCCAGGAATTATTCGCTCATTGGCGCGATCGGCGCGGCGCGCGCATCGCACCCGAACGCGCCGAGATCGACCCCGGCGCGATCCGCAAGGCGCTCGGCGATGCCTTCCTGCTCGGTTTGGATGCCAAAACGGACCCTGCGTTTCGCCTGGCCGGGACACGCGTTTGTGCGCTGTTCGGGCGCGAGCTCAAAGCCGAGATTTTCATCGAGCTTTGGCAGGAGGAGGATCGTGCGGCGGTTCGCGACCTTCTCGCCATCGTTGCCGAAGAGATGATCGGCGTGGTCGCCGGCGCCACCGGCCGAACGCTGGCGCCGTTCGAGCCGCCGTTCTGGCTGGGTTCGGCCCGCGTCGAGCGCTTGCAGCTTCGCGCCTGGCGGCAGCTGGGGCCCGCGGCCGAAACCAACCGGCTGCCCCGTTTCGTCCCGGGATCGCGCCCGCACGGGTTCGTCGTCTACGACGGTGGCGCATCATGATCGCCGCGCTTGCCGATCGAGCAAGGGATTTGCGCCGGGCTAACGGGCCTTTAACCACGCGCACCTAAGCTGCGCGGATCGGCGAACAAGGCGCCAGATCCGTGTTGCAGAAACTCCTCGACGTCCTCCCACTCAATGACGAGCGACGCCGGTTTCAGCGCGTGCGCGTCAATCTGCTGGGTCGCTACATGCTCGCGGATCGCCGGGAATTCCCCTGCCAGGTCGTCGACATGTCGCCCGGCGATATTGCCGTGGAGGCGCCGGTCACCGGTGAGCCGGGGCAGCGGGTGGTCGCCTATATCGACCATCTCGGCCGGATCGAGGGCACCATCACCCGGGTGTCTCCCACCGGGTTCGCCATGACGATCGCGGCAACGCCGCGCAAGCGCGACAAGCTCGCCGCCCAGCTCACCTGGCTTGCCAACCGGCACATCCTGGGCCTGCCCGAGGATCGCGAGCATGAGCGCATCGTGCCGCGCAACCCGCGCTCGACCATCACCATGCCGAACGGCACTTCGATCACGTGCCGGATCGTCGATGTGTCGCTTTCGGGCGCCGCGATCGAAAGCGAGACGGTCCCGCCGATCGGTGCCCTGATCACGCTTGGAAAGACGCCGGGACGCGTCGTGCGCCATGTCCAGGGCGGTTTTGCCGTCGAGTTCACGCGGCTGCAGCATCCGGATTTCCTGGAAGAGAACGTCACGAGCCCCTAAAAAATCGGCGGATCGCGGACGCGACGGCGCCGCGAAGGCCTCCCGATCGTTCTCGTCCCATCGACAGCCTCGCAATCACCGTGCTTAACGCCGGGCCGTAGCTGCCCTGCATCGGGCATGTCGCGCTTGGGCTTTCATGGTGAATGCGTACGTTTCAGCGCAATGGAATTGGATAAAATTGTTTGAATTGGTGCAAGTAGACTGCAAGTATTCCTCTCAACAAATCGGGCCAATTTACCTAAAAATGTCGCATCCAACTTAGCGGCACTGCAAATGCTTTGTGCCAAAGAAGACCCCATCAGGCCGGGAGGGGTCGCAAATGCAATTCTATTGGCGGGCAATACTGCGGCTAGGCTGGATCGTTGCTTTAGCAGTACTGGTCGGCGTCGCGCCGAGCGAGCCGCGCAACGTGGTGCTCACCCCCCGGCTGTGGCGAGAGCTCGTGCGCGTCGACCAGTCGGTCAACACCATTATCCGACCGATGACCGACCTCGAGCATTACGGCGTGGTCGAGAAGTGGGCCTATCCCGAGGACGGCTACGGCGACTGCGAGGATTATGTGCTGCTCAAGCGGCGAATCCTGACGGAGGCGGGCTGGCCGCGTGAGGCGCTGCTCATCACCGTCGTTCGCGAGAAGAGCGGCGATGGTCATGCCGTCCTGACGGTCAGAACGGACCGAGGCGACTTCGTTCTCGACAACCAGAACGAGGCGATCGTGCTGTGGTCGGAGTCGGGCTACCACTTCGTCAAGCGGCAATCCCAGTCCGACCCCAACGTCTGGGTCTCCCTTGGCGATCCGCGCCCGTCCGCGGCAACGGCAACGTCGCGCTGATCTTCTCGAGCAAGGAGCTTCGCGTTCCCGGTCACGTCCCCACCCCTCCCCGTCCCCAGACCGGGTTCGCGCGCGGCCGGCCCTCCCCCAAGGGCCGGCCGCACCTTTTTCGCGCCCGCCGCGAGTTCAGCGCAGGCGCTTGAGGCCGCCGATGTAGCGGCGCCAATTGCCGACGTAATGCTCGGCGCTCCAGTCGATCAGCTTGACGGCCGCCTCATCGATCGTGCGCAGCGCCCGCGCCGGCGCGCCGACGATCAGGGAATGGTCCGCGAATTCCTTGCCCTCGGTGATCAGCGCACCCGCGCCGACGATCGAGTAACGGCCGATCTTGACGCCGTTGAGCAGCGTGGCGCCCATGCCGATCAGGCTGTGCGCACCGATGGCGCAGCCGTGGAGCACGACGTTGTGGCCGATCGTGCACTCGGGCCCGACGGTGAGCGGAAAGCCCATGTCGGTGTGCAGCATGCAGTTTTCCTGGATGTTGGAACGCTCGCCGATCTCGATCCATTCGTTGTCGCCGCGCAGCACCGAGCCGAACCACACGCTTACGTCGCGCTCGAGGCGCACCCGCCCGATCACCACCGCGGTATCGGCGATCCAATAATGCCCCTCCTCGGGAAGATCCGGGCCTTGGCCTTCGAGTTCATAGATCGGCATTGCCGCTCTCCCTGCTGCGCCGAAACCTTGCCACGGGGTCGCGCCGATGGCGAGGCAAGGCCCGCCGGGCCGGGTCCCGTATGACACCGCGGCTGCGGGCAGCCATACTTGCCGTCGCGATTCGGCCGCTTTGGGCCGAGCCGATATCGCCAAGCGGGGGACCCCGGATGCCGATGAGCGTTCGCCTGCGATCCGGCTCGCAACGGATGAGCCGCCGCGGCGGCCATGGGGTGATCCTGGCCTTCGCGATGGGCGCGGGGGTCGCCGTGCTCGCCGTCATGCTGGCGCTGGTGCTCCGCTGGCCGGCAGCGAGCAGCGCGACTGACGCGCCGTCCGTGCCGATCAGCGTCGGTGGCCTCGTGTTCAATGTGCCGCCGGCGGCGATCCGCTTTGCGCTGCAGCGCCGGGCCGGCGAGCAGAGCCGGCTCGATCTGGTGTTTCTCTGGCCCGCGCTGGTCCCGCCGGATCCGGCGGCAAAGCCGGTGGCTTCGGAGGACCCGCCGGCATTCGACCGGCTGTTCGTGACGATCGCCGCGCTCGACGATGCACTCGGCCCGGCGGAGCGGATCAGGACGATCTATCCGCGCTATTTCGATTTCGGCCGTTTTGCCGGGCCGGACGGCCTGCTCGTGATCCGCTTTCGCGAAGGCACGCCGTACCAGGCCGAGGATCTGTTCTACGACCCGGCGGCGCCCGACCGCTTCGTGGTCCGTTGCAGCCGGCCGGGCGCGGGGCCCACGCCCGGCATCTGCTTGTTCGAGCGGCGGCTCGCCGACGCGGCCGACGTCACGGTGCGCTTTCCGCGCGAGTGGCTGAGCGATTGGCGCCAGGTTTCCGCCGGGATCGAGCGGCTGATCGCGAGCTTGCGCCCGTCGAGTTCCTGAAATCCGCCGCTGGCAGCTTGTTATGAAGCCAGCGGCCTATTCGAGATCCGCCCCGAGGATCGCCATCTGGAAGTTATACGAGCGCTCCTGGTCCTCGTCGTCCACGAACAGCACGCCGATGAATTCCTCGCCGACATAGACCTCGGCGGAATCCTCCTTCTTCGGCCGCGGCACGACGCGGATGCGTGCGTTGCCGAACAGCCGTTTCAGATAGGCTTCGATCTTTCGGATTTCCTGGACGTCCATGTCTTCCCCAGCCGGCCGGCCCGATCACAGATCTTCGAAGATCTGGTCCATGAAGCGGGCCGGCTCCGGGCAACCGGCCTCGCCGATGACCTTCGCGGGCACCCCCGCCACCGTTTTTTGCGGCGGGACCGCCTGCAGCACCACCGAGCCCGCCGCGATGCGGGCGCAGCAGCCGACCTCGATGTTGCCGAGGATCTTTGCGCCGGCACCGATCATCACCCCGCGCCGGATCTTCGGATGGCGATCGCCGTCCTGCTTGCCGGTGCCCCCGAGCGTGACCCCGTGCAGCATGGAGACGTCGTCCTCGATGACGGCGGTCTCGCCGACGACCAGTCCGGTCGCGTGGTCGAGGAAGATGCCCCGGCCGATCCGGGCGGCGGGATGAATGTCGGTCTGGAACGCCGCGGACGAGCGGCTCTGGAGATAATAGGCGAGGTCCTTGCGATCGCGCTGCCACAGCCAGTGCGCCAGTCGATGGGTCTGGATCGCGTGGAAGCCCTTGAAATACAGCACCGGCTCCAGATAGCGATGCACCGCCGGATCGCGGTCGACGGTGGCAACGAGGTCCGCCCGGAACGCCTGGCCGATGGCCGGGTCGTCCTCGAGCGCGTCCGCATAGGCCTGACGGATCAGCTCGCCGGACACGTCCGCCCGGTCGAGCCGGTGTGCGATCCGATGAACCACGGCGGTTTCGAGCGAATCGTGATGGAGGATCGAGGCGTAAATGAAGGTCGCAAGCTCCGGCTCATTGCGGGTGACGTCCGCCGCCTCATCGCGGATGCGTTCCCATACCGGGTCGACGGTGTCGAGCTTGCGTCTGGTCTGATGCTGCGCCATGGGGAGCGTCCTCGCCGTTCGGCCCCGCTCTTAGCACAGGTAAGCGGCGGCATTCACCCCCGCCAGCCCCGAATGATGAACGTCCCGGTTTCCGAACGCTCAAGCTTGCGGTCTCGATTCGGATCTAGAGGTCCTGGGCGCGGCGCCGAGCTTCCGGAATCGGTCTCTCGGAAACGCGGCCTAAGTACCTAAATTCACTTGGGAATCTTTCCGCGCCCGGATGGCCCAGCGGTCCGGCCGAGGAATCCCAGGATGGCAGCGGAAAAGTTTTCGTTGCTGTCGCCGGCGACCATGTGCCGGGCCTCGGCGACGTCGACATAATCGGCATGCGGGACGAGCTCCAGAAACTCCCGAGCATGGGCTTCCCGGACGAGCTCGGAAGTGCCGCCGCGAACGAGCAGCGCCGGGATTGCGATCCGGCGCGCGGCGGCAACGAGGGCCTTCTCCAGTCCCTCGCGGTTGGAGGCGACGCCGCGCGGACCATCGAGAAAGCGCGGATCCCAGTGCCAACGCCAGCGACCGTCCGGATAAAGCCGCAGGTTCTTCCTGAGCCCGTGCTGCGAGCGCGGGCGCGGCCGATGCGGCAGATAGGCTGCGACCGCCTCGGCGGCTTCGGCGACCGAGCCGAAGCCTTCGCCGTGCGCGCGCATGAAGCCCTGGATCTTGTCGATCCCGGCGGAATCGACGCGCGGCGTGACATCGACGAGGACCAACAGCGAAAATATCGATC
>WNFZ01002891.1_pt1 | contig 28188 bp, 26 predicted proteins | sample 5400081 | NCBI WGS metagenome assembly WNFZ01 (sample SAMN13153365, study PRJNA577476) | soil metagenome | isolation source: 80 cm soil or saprolite under grassland replicate 1 | place: USA:California | collected 2016-06-15 | reverse complement strand
GCTCGAATGCCTGCGCCACGTCGTCGGCGTGCACGTGATGCAGGACGCCCAGCCCGTGATCGGGCAGCGCGAGCGGCCGGCCCGTGGCCAGGCTCGTCCATACGGTGGGATCCAGGTTGCCGGCCGGCGTGATGACCGGCCAGCCCGGCCCGCTGATGTGACCTGGGTGCAGCACGACGGCGGGAACGCCGCCCGCGAGCGTCTCGCGGTGCAGCAGTGCCTCGATCTCCGCCTTACCCGTGCCGTACTCGCCGTAGGCGGTCCGGGGCTCATCCTCGGTGACCGGCACCCGCAGCGCGGGACCGTGCACCCAGATCGTCCCGCAGTGCACCAGCAGCGGACGGAACGGGCGCAGCGCGTCGACGAGCTGCTGCGCCGACGCCGCCGTGAAGCAGACCAGGTCGATCACCACATCGGGGCGCAGCGCGGCGATCCGGGCGCCAAAGGTTCCCTCCGCGTCCTGCGCCTCGCGGTCGGCCGTGACCCTGGTGACCGAGTTCCACTGCGGGCTCGCGTGGTATGGGTCGCGGGTGCCACGGCTCATGGCGATCACTTCGTGGCCGCCGCGCACCAGCCGCGGCACCAGATAACTGCCGATGTGCCCGGTAGCTCCGATGACAACGACGCGCCTCATCCTCAGGGCTCCTTTCGGCACAGGCGGCAAGTCACGCCGCGCGCGATGGCCTCGTCAGCGACCACCGCCTCCCGCAACGCCGCCTCGCGCCGCAACTCCACGACCGCGTTCAGGCCCGGGTTAACAGCATCGACCCGGTCCAGCACGAGCCCGGTCAGCTCCCGGGAGCTGACCGCCCGCTGGCGGATCATTTCTGCCGCGGTGGCAGCGGAATCGATGAGCACCTGCTCCACAACAGCCGCCACCCTCAGCCCGCCCCGGCGCCGGTTGCGGGCACAGTGGCCGCCGCGGTGAGGAAGATCGCGCACGCGTAATCGGTCGCAGGAACCGCCCGACCCGACATGTCACTCCTCCCGTGGGGACCATGGGCATCATCGACGGTACCGACGACCCAGCGCGACAAAACTCATCGGCGCAGCCGTCCGGGGCAGTGGATCATCACCCGCCAAGGGTGACGTGGCGCGCTAGTCCACACGTCATCGTGAGTGCTGGGCGGCCACGGCCGGGCTCGTGCGCCCGTCAGATGTGCTCTCCCGGGAGGGCGGGCCCGGCCGACGGCTGGGCCCGGTCGACCTGCGGCTGGGCCTGTTCGACCGGCGGGGCCCATGTACCTGCTGAGACCTGCCGCCCGCCGCTTATGCCAAGGAGACAACCGTGCCACTCGCTGCGAGTTCCTACTCCTATCCCCTTCTCTCCCTGTTCTGGACGATCTTGGAGATCTTTCTGTGGGTGATCTGGATCTGGGTCCTGATCTGGGTATTCATCGACATCTTCCGCAGCCAGGATCTGTCCGGCTGGGCCAAGGCCCTGTGGTTTCTGTTTGTGCTGTTCATCCCGCTGATTGGCGTCTTGGTCTACCTGATCGCCCGCGGCGGCACAATGCACGAGCGGGCCGCACAGCAGGCTCAGCGTCAAGACGAGGCATTCCGCAGATATGCACAACAGACAGCATCCACATCGCCAGACAGCAGCTCAGCAGACCAGCTGGCCAAGCTCGCTGACCTGCGCGACCGGGGGGTCATCGATGCCGACGAGTTTCAGCGTGAGAAGGCCAAAATTCTGACGTGAGCGGCGAAACGCAGCCCGCGCCGAGGTCGCCACGATGGCCGGCTCAGGTCCACGCGACGGTCAGCTCAGGCCCAGCGGCTCATCCGCGCCATCATCCGGCCAGCATTCCGCGAGGCCCGATCCCACCTCGCTGTCATCCTGGGATCGGGCTTCGCCGTCGGCGTCTGTCTCGGCCTGTCGACCGTGGTCATCATCCGCTGGGGGCAGTAGTGGTTCGCGGTCGCGCCACGTTGATCCGCTAGTGGTGAAAGCCCGTTGCCATCCTGCTGTCGTGTACGGGGGCGGGCTGCTTCTCAAGTCGCGGGAGCTGCCGCTTCAGGTCGCTTATGAGAAGGTCGGCCATATCGTGGGTGAAGCCACGTTTCACGACGACGCGAAGCGCCGCAAGGTCTTCCCGGTTCTTGGGGAAGGTATACGCCGGCAGCTGCCAGCCGCGCTCACGGAGCGCGTTCGAGACGTCGAAGACACTGTAGTTGCGGATGTCGTCGCGCAGCTTAAAAGCAAACACGGGCAGCTCGTCCCCGCGCGTGACGAGTTCGAATGGCCCAAGTTCTGCGAGCTGCGCCGACAGGCGGGTCGCGACGGCCCGCGCATACCCTTGCACCTTTCTATAGCCATCGAAGCCGAGACGCAGGAAGTTATAGTACTGCGCGATGATCTGGGCGCCGGGCCGCGAGAAGTTAAGCGCAAAGGTTGGCATATTGTCGCCGAGATAGTTGACCCAGAAAATCAGCTCTTCTGGCAGCGCATCCACGTTACGCCATATCGCCCATCCCACGCCCGGATAGACCAGGCCGTACTTGTGACCTGAGGCGTTGATCGACGCCACGCGCGGCAGGCGGAAATCCCATTCGAGTTCCGGATCGAGGAACGGGGCGACGAAACCGCCCGAGGCGCCGTCGACGTGGACCGGCACGTCGATGCCGGTATCGGCCTGGAAGGAGTCCAGCGCAGCACAGATCTCCGCGACAGGTTCATAGGAACCGTCGAAGGTCGAACCAAGAATTGCGACGACGCCAATCGTGTTCTCGTCGCAGCGCTTAATCGCTTCCTCAGCGGAGAGATGAAAGCGATTCCCGTTCATGGGGATGAGACGCATCTCGACGTCCCAGTAGTTGGCAAACTTTTCCCAGCAGACCTGGACATTTATTCCCATAACTATGTTGGGCTTGTCTGCTGCTTTACCCGCCGACGCGCGAGCCTTCTGCCAGCGGCGCTTGAGCGCAAGCCCACCGAGCATGGCCGCCTCGCTGGAGCCCGTCGTAGAACAGCCCGTTGCCTCGGCGGCGTCCGGCACGTGCCACAGACGGCTCAGGATGCTGACACAACGTACCTCAAGCTCTGCCGTATTCGGGTACTCGTCCTTGTCAATCATGTTCTTGTCGTAGCACTCGGACATAAGCCGCTCCGCTTGCGGCTCCATCCAAGTGCTCACAAAGGTCGCCAGGTTCAGGCGGGCGTTTCCGTCGAGCATTAGCTCGTCGTGAATTACCTGGTAGGCGACATCGGGCGCGATCTGCCCATCGGGCAGCTTGTGGCGCGGAATATGGTCGGACTCCAGCGTGAAGAGCGGGTCGACGGAAAGATCCTCGGAACCGCCGACCGGTACATGGGGGTGCTTCAATGCCATCTCCCGACTCCACTGCTGCGCGCCCAATGCGGGGAAGTTTCTCCCGGCCAGGCCACCGGGACCTCACTCTCCGCGGGTGATTGCCCCGGACCGCCACGCCCGCGCAACCCCGCGCCAGCCGACGGGTGCCGACGTGACAGGTTACCCGCGCAGAAAGGGAACGTGGCCCGGTATGAGCGGTTTGAGGACGTTTATTCTGCGTGGCAATCCGGCGATGAGGCCAAGCCGGCGCCCTTCGGAGTGGCGAGACAGGCACCCCGCCAATGCGTCAAGGGTCATCGGTTACACGCACGAACCGTCCGCGAAGCGCGTCGTAACGGCCGGATATCAGCGCCTCGGTTGGCCATGGCGGGGCGCGCCCCAGCATGATGGGGTTGTGAAGGTCGAAGCGATCAACATCGGGCCACGTGACCAGCTGGCGCCGGTCGAGTCTGTCCGGGCGGTAGCCGGCCAGGGACTCGAAGGTGACCGACACTTTCACCGGGACGGAGCGGAGCCTGGTCAAGCGCTCACGCTGATCGAGGCGGAGGTGCTGGAAGACGTGCGCCTGACCGGCCTGCAATCGCGTCGGCAGGTGGTGGTGCGCGGAATCCGGCTGAACGACCTAGTCGGCAAGCGTTTCCGCGTTGGAGATGTCGACTGTTTCGGCGTCGAAATCTGCGAGCCATGCCTGCACCTGCAGGGGTTGACCCGGCCGGGGATCATCAGGGATCTCCTGCACCGCGGCGGCATCAATGTGGACATCCTTTGCGACGGGCAGATCTCTGTGGGCGACCCGGTAGTCGTCGATTAGCCCAGATCCCCCGCCGCGTCGCCTGTGGATGGGCTGGTGGGGAGGGGCCTTACTCAATTGTGCCCAGCGGACGCGGCATGCCAGCAGTGACACGCGGACGAAGAAGGTAATTTCAGCTAACTTTCCGCCACGAGACGGCGGGGCGCGAATGCCCGCGTGGTTGGAGCCGGGCACGCATCCGTGGCGGCGGCGCTCAAAGCGGCCGGTACATGATATGCAGCCCCACATAACTCTTGGCCGGATGGCAGAAGCCCTCGGGCACGGTGGCCAGGACCGTGAAGCCCACTGAGCGCCACAGGTGCACAGCTCCCGTGTTGGTTTCAGCGACGGCGTTGAACTGCATCGCCCGGTAGCCGTCGGCCCGCGCCTGGCTGAGCGCGTGCTCGGCGAGCGCCCGGCCGACGCCGCGCCCGGAGCGGGCGGGGTCGACCATGAAGCCCGCGTTGGCGATGTGCGAACCGGGGCCGCCCTGGTTAGGTTGGGTCTCGGCCGTGCCGAGGATCGTTTCGTCGTCGTCGGCGGCCACCACCGTACGCCCAGGGAGGTCGTGCATCCACATCGCGAAGGCTTGATCCTCGCTCGTTTCGGGGTCCCAGCAGAATGTCTCGCCCGCCGCGACGATGACGCGCATGAAGCGCCAGATTCCCGGCCAGTCATCGGAGGTCGCGTCCCTGATCAGCATGATGCCCAGCATGGTCGACTCGGTAAATGAGCGCGAACGAGTTTGTCCGACCGCGCGATTTTCAACTTTTCACCGCTGGGCGTCGTTCCGGCGCCCGGAATGCACGGAATGCGGAGCGCTAACGGGGCGCGGAGTTGCTGGGCGGGGCGCCGTAGGTGGTTGCCGCCCGCGATGCCGTGTCTCGCCCGCGCTAGCCGTTAAGTATCCATATCCCGAACGGCTGCGCGGTGCGGACGCGCTGCGCTGACCGGCTCCTGTTCGCTGTGCCGCCGCGCGGACTCGTGCACCGCGGCCCGATTGCCGTGGTGATCTGCTCGGTAGACTCGACCGGGCTACCTGGAGCGCCGGAGGAGGCTGCCCGTGTCTGAGACATACGACGTCGTGGTCATCGGGGCAGGACCACCGGGTGAGAACCTTGCCGACCGTGCCGTACGCGGCGGGCTGACCGCGGCCATCGTCGAATCAGAACTCGTCGGTGGAGAATGCTCGTACTGGGCGTGCATGCCGAGCAAGGCGCTGCTCCGCCCGGTCGCCGTGGTCGCGGAGGCCGATCACGTTGAGGGTGCCCGAGGCGCTCACCTCGACCCGCCTGCGGTGCTCGCCCGCCGCGACTCCTTCACCCACAACTGGAAGGACGACAGCCAGGTCAGCTGGCTGAACAGCGCGCACATCGACCTGTTCCGCGGCCACGGCAGGCTGACCGGGCCGCGTTCGGTTTCGGTCGGCGCCACACGGCTTCAGGCCCGCCATGCCGTCGCCGTCTGCACGGGCAGCCGCACCCTCATCCCGCCGATCCACGGCCTGGCCGACGCCCGGCCGTGGACGAGCCGGGAGGCGACGAGTTCACACGCCGTTCCGAGGCGGCTCGCGATCATCGGAGGTGGGGTCGTCGGCTGCGAGATGGCCGCCGCCTGGCAGGCGCTTGGGGCGCAGGTCACCCTCCTGGCCCGTGGCGTCCTGCTGAACCGGCTTGACGAGTTCGCCGGTGACAGGGTGGCCGAGGCACTCCGCGCCGAAGGCACCGATGTCAGGCTCGGCGTCGGCGTCGCCGCCGTGGAGCGTGCTCAAGCCGATGGCCCGGTGTCCTTGCAGCTTGATGATCAGACGCGGCTGGAGGCTGACGAGGTTCTCGTCGCCACGGGCCGCGCGCCGCGCACCGACGACGTCGGGCTGGAAAGCGTCGGCCTTGAGCCGGGATCGTGGCTGGACGTCGACGATACCTGCCAGGTACGTGGGGTTGACGGCGGTTGGCTGTACGCGGCGGGCGACGTCAACCACATGGCGCTGCTCACCCACATGGGCAAGTACCAGGGGCGCGTATGCGGCGACGCGATCGCCGCCCGGGCACGGGGCCAGCAGGTGGCCGTGACCGCCTGGGCCAACCATTCCGCGGTGCCTCAGGTAATCTTCACGGTGCCGGAGGTCGCGGCGGTCGGCCTGTCCCTGGCGGAGGCGCAAGCTGCGCGCCCAAACGTCCGGGAGGTTGACTGCGACATCGCCACCGTCGCTGGCGCGAAGCTGTTCGCCGACGGGTACACGGGCCGGGCCCGGATGGTGGTGGATGAGGACCGCAAGGTCATCCTCGGCGTGACGCTCGTCGGGCCGGGGGTGGGCGAGATGATTCACGCAGCTACCATCGCCGTCACCGGGCAGGTACCCCTCGACCGCCTCTGGCACGCGGTGCCGTCGTATCCAACGATCAGCGAGGTGTGGCTGCGCCTGCTCGAGGCTTACGGGCTATGAGGACCTGCCCAGGCGCTGCGAACCCAGCCGAGACGGCCGCTGTGACTGCCACTTTGACTGCCGCGGCGGTCTGCTGAGATGCATTCCGTCGGCCTCGTCCTGCATCCCAGGCGCGATTCCACGGAAGCGGTCGCCGCGGTGCTCGGCTGGGCCGCGCAGAAGGGCACCGAGGTTTTCGGCATCGAGGATGAGATCCGCAGGCTGAACTGCGCCGCGATCGCGGTAACCGCGGAGGAACTCGGCCGCCGAACTGACCTGCTGGTCAGCCTCGGCGGGGACGGCACCATGCTGCGGGCCATGCGGCTGGCGGACCGGCAGCGGGCCCCTGTACTCGGCGTGAACCTGGGCAAGCTCGGCTTTCTGGCCGAGGTTGATGTGCCCGACCTGCCCCAAGCCCTCTCGGCCATCGATGACCATGAGTTCACGATCGAGTCCCGGCTGGCCGTGGATGCGACCCTCGGCACGCAGGTGGTCACGGCGTTCAATGACGTGGCGGTCGTCCGGGTTCCGGGGCATGGCAGCGCGGTCGTCGCGGTACGCGTCGCCGACCAGCAATTTGTCAGTTACGCGGCGGATGCGGTGGTCGTCGCAACCCCGACAGGCTCCACCGCCTACAGCTTTTCCGCCGGCGGCCCGATCGTCAGCCCCGCGGTCGAGGCCCTGCTCGTGACCCCCGCGGCGCCGCACTCGGCATACAATCGCGGTGTCGTGCTCTCCGTGCACGACACCGTCACGCTGGACATCCTGCCCGCAAGCGGCCGGCTGGCCGTGGAAGTCGACGGGCCAGTCGCCGGTTACGTCGGGCCGGGGGAACGCATAGAGATGCGCTCCCGCCCGGCGGCTGCGCGCGTGGTACGGCTGGGCCGGACAACGTTTTATGAACGCGCGCGCCGCAAGCTCCGCCTCTTCAGCGAGCGGGTCATCCGCGCCCGGCTGGCAAGGCCGCAGCCCGAAGGCGTGCCTGGAAGGCACGTCGAGGGCGAGAACGCAGCCAGCCGGGATGCGGGGGCACGCGAGCCGGATCGGGGTTCTCAAACAGGCTCTTAGAGATGACGCTCAAAAATCCGCGAGGAGGAACCAATGAACGGTCAGCCGACGGCGGCGGCCGCAGGCACCATCGACATCGGTGGCGATCTGACGGTCAACCGAATGGGTTTCGGTGCGATGCGCGTTACCGGGCGGGGGATCTGGCGAGAACCACCGGATCCGGAACGGGCGAAGGCGGCGATCAGGCGGGCGGTTGACCTCGGAGTTACGTTCATCGATACGGCCGACTCGTATGGCCCCGAGGTCAGCGAGAGGCTTATCGCAGATGCGCTGCACCCGTACCCAGACGAGCTCGTCATCGCGACCAAGGGGGGCCTCGTGCGCCCCGGCCCGAGCCGGTGGGTGCCGGACGGGCGCCCAGAGCACCTGCGGGAGGCATGTGAGGGGAGCCTTCGGCGGCTGAAGCTCGACGAGATTCCGCTGTACCAGCTCCACCGGCCCGACCCGAAGGTGCCGATCGCCGATTCGGTCGGCGCGATTGCCGAACTCAAGAACGAGGGAAAGATCCGTCACATCGGCGTCTCGAACGTGTCGGAGGCGCAATTGCGAGAGGCCGAGCAGGTGACGCCGATCGTGTCCGTGCAAAACCGCTACAACGCAGGGGACCGGCTCTCGGAGCCGATAGTGGACCTGTGCGAGCAGGAGCAGCTTGTGTTCCTGCCGTGGGCGCCGATCAGGGATACCGGCCAGGCCAGCGCGGTGAGCGAGGCAGCGAGCGGGCACGGCGTGAGCGAGCGCCAGATTCTGCTCGCCTGGCTGCTGGCCAGGTCGCCACAGATCCTGCCGATCCCGGGCTCCGGGTCCGCCGAGCACGTCGAGGCGAACATCGCCGCCGCGGCCATCGAGTTGAGCGCGGACGAGGTCGCGGCCATCACTCGAGCCGCGTGACCGCGCCGAGCCGGAACGCGGGTGTCGTCATCGCGATCGCCGTCACGATGGCCGGGCAGGTCATGCGACAACCGCCCGCACACGCACGACGCTTCCCTCGGCCGCCAATGGCGCAACCGTCCCATTGACAACCTCACCATCTACGATCAGCTGGCGGACGCGCCCGCTCACGCCGACCGGCTTCCGAACGGTGATCTCGTAGGTGGCCCCGCGGAAGCGGCGCGTGGCGGTGAAGCCCGGCCAGGCAGTGGGCAGCACGGGATCGATGCGCAGGCCTTCGGGGAGCCCACGACGTTGCCGAAGTAGTCGTACGCGCGCCGGAACCAGGCGCCGTCCCACCCGTGCTCGACGACGCTGCCCGCCGTTTTCTCGGCCTCGACCTGGTAGGCGGTGGCATCCTCGACCAGTTCACGAAGGTTCGCGATCTCGGCGAGCTCCCTCGCGGCCAGGACGAACAGGCCACCGATAAAGACCGATTCGGCGGCACCGCCATACCGGTTGGCTGCCGTCTGGAAGGACTCGCCTGGTACCTCCGAGAAGCAGTTCAGGTTCAGGCAGTCGTTCCAGTCAGCCCGGCCGATCAGCGGCAGGCCGTGCGGCCCGAGCCGGTCCAGGGTGTAACGAAGCGAGCGCTCCAGGTGCTCATACAGCGGGGTCGCGCTTCCCTCTTCGTTGTCGTAAGGCACGTGTTCATCAAGGATCGTCTGGTCACCGGTCTCCTTCACATAGCCGGCGACGATAGATGTACCGTCCGCCGAAATCGAGCGGTACATTATTGTACCGGTAGCGCGTTATGCGGCGCAACCGTGCGTCGCTATAGAAAGAATATCCGCCAGCGGTATTCGAAATAATGCCGAAATATGAGTCTGTTCCCAGGTAATTGATCCAGGGCAGCGGCGTATCCGGACGTTGGATCACATATTCGCGGTGATCGTCATCGAAGTATCCGCAACGCACTGTTCCCCCTCGCGGCTGGCTAGGCGGGCTGGTGGGTTGGTCGTGGGAGGGCGCCCTCAAGGTGACAAGGCCGCCCATGGGGGCGCAACGTCAGGGCATCCAGTCCGACCCAGGTAAACGGCGCACAACTGGCCGGGCTGGCTCGCCGGCTTCGGCATCACCGCTGGCCAGAGCCAGTCTTTCGCGCCACGGCGGAAGGTGCTGGCCAGCCGGCGAAGACGCTGTGATCTGGACGAAAAGGACGAAACGGATGTGAAAATTCCACGCTACCTGCTGCTGGTCATGTCCAGGCCAGTCGCAGACCGCGGAGTTGGCCCACACGGTCCGGCCCTGGTCAGCTGTCGTTGCACGGGGACGCAGAAACCGTGACTGGGGGGACCGATTCGGAACCGTTCCCCGACCTCCCGACTTTTAGCGCCTTGCCGACATGGCCCGCCTTGCTCTGACGCGTGGCGAAATACGATCCGGCGAGAATGAGCACGAATGACGCCAGGATTGCCGGGGTCAGATGCTCATTGAGCAGAGCCACCCCAAGGGTGGCAGCGACGGCCGGATTAATGTAGGTGATCACGGTGGCTCGAGCGGGCCCGGCCTCCGCGATTAGCGCGAAGAACAGCACAAGCGCAGTGCCCGTGCATACCACTCCGAGCGTCACGAGCGACGCGATCACGCCCGCGCTCGGCACCACGTTCGGCCACGTCAGTGCCGCGAAGGGCGCGTAGATCAACGCCGCAAGCGTAAGGCAGACCGCGTTCGTACCAAGACTAGGCGCGTCGCTCAGCTTGCGGCTCGCAATGAGCGGGCCAGTTGCGTAACAAAGGGCGGTGAGTAGGACTTCCGCCACTGCCCAGGCGTCACCCCCTGCGGTCGTGGGCCCGGCGAGCAGCACGACGCCGCCGAGCCCGAGCGCCAGGCCTGCCCACCTCACCAAGGTGAGCCGGTCGCCGTCGCGGGTCAGGAGGGCTAGCACCGCCCCAAGCACGGGCACGCTCGCGATGAGCATCCCGGTGAGCGAACTCGCCAGGTGGTGTTCGGCATCGGACAGCAGGGCCCACGGCATTATGACCTCGACCGCGGCGAATACCGCGAGCCATCGCCAGTGCGCCAGCGCCGCCACGATCTCGCGCCTGCGCGCGGCCAGCGGCAGCAGGAGCAGCGCGCCGATCGCGGTGCGCCCGAAAACGAGGACCGGTACCGCGACACCGCCATCCGCAACTTTGATCAGTAAATATGGGATGCCCCAGATCACGCTCATCAGCATGAAGAGCACCCATCCACGGCGGGTCACCGCGCCGCTCCGACACGCGTCCACACCGCGTGGTCGTGGGCGCGGCCCGCGCGCATGGTCACGATCGCATCACCACCTGGCACCATCTCATCGAAGGTCCGTCATAGGTAACGACCGTCGGCGGGCATAGCTATTCCATCCACCCGCGGCGACCCGCTGTCGGCCCAGCCCGGTCGGTGGGCCACCCACCGGCCACCAGACTCCGGTCCGCGGGCCATCCACCGTGCCGTGTCCCCACGTGACGGTCAACATCCACGCGCCTGACCAACGGGCTTCCATGCTTCGGCTTCTGTTCGATGTGACGAGAGGTGGCCGCGTCGGGGACCATGGGGCCATGCCAACGCAATTCGATCCGCCGTCGGGGACACGCGATTTTCTGGCTGGCGAACTGGAGGCGCGCGAGCGCGCGTTCGGGATAATCCGGTCCGTATTCGCGCGCTACGGGTTCGAGCCTTTGCAGACCCCCGCGTTTGAGCGCCTCGATGTGCTGACCGGTAAGTACGGCGACGAGGGCGACAAGCTGATCTTCAAAATCCTGCGCCGCGGGGAGCACGAAGCGTCGGGCGAGGCCGACCTTGCCCTGCGGTATGACCTGACAGTGCCGCTGGCACGGGTCGCGGCAGCATACGGCAGTCAGTTGCCGTCACCGTACAAGCGGTATGCGATCGGACCGGTATGGCGCGCAGACCGGCCGGGCAAGGATCGCTACCGCGAATTCGTTCAGTGCGACCTGGACACACTGGGCTCAGCCTCCCCGCTCGCCGACGCCGAAATCGTCTGCGCGGTGAACGACGTGCTCACCGAGCTCGGGATAGGCGAGTTCACGTTCCTGTTGAATTCGAGGCAGGCGCTTTCCGGGCTGCTCGAGGCGTTCGGCGTACCCGCCGACCTGGGACCTGGCGTCCTCATCACCTTGGACAAACTGGACAAGCTCCCCCCGGACGAGGTCATCGCCGAGTTGGCCACGCGCGGCCTGTCGCAGGAAACGTCCCACGAGCTGGTCAATGTGATGACAGGGCCGGATGCCGCCAAGGCGGTACGCGCCGCGCTCGAAACGACCAACGCCGGGGCGGCCGGCCTGGAGGACGTCGACCGCCTGCTGGCGCTCGCGTCCGGGCTAGCGCCTCAGGACCGGGTGATCTTCACGCCGCGGCTTGTTCGAGGGCTCACCTACTACACCGGCCTGATCTGGGAGGTGGTGGCACCCGCAGTGGCGGGCTCAATCGCCTCAGGCGGCCGGTATGACCAGCTGATCCAGACGCTCGGTGGGCCCGACGTACCCGCCACTGGCGGATCGCTCGGCATCGAGCGGATCCTGCCCCTGATTACCGGAGACGCCGCACAGCCGACTTCGACGCTCGATGTGGCGGTCACCGTCATGGACGACGAGTACGCGGGCCGCGCGTTCGCGCTCGCTGCCGCAGCCCGCGGCGGAGGCTTGCGCGCGAGCGTCTACCTTGGATCATCGGGGAAGCTCGGCCGGCAGCTCAAATGGGCCAGCGACCGAGGAGCACTCTGGTCCCTTATTTACGGTAGCGCCGAAGACGCGGCGGGCGTGGTGACCGTCCGCGACATGACGACCGGTGATCAGACGCGGGTCCCGATCCCCGAGCTCACCAGCTACCTGGAACGGCTGGGATCAAGGCCTCATCCTTAACGGCTGCGCAGCGTGTCACGCCCGTCCACACACGCCTCGGCCGCGGCCGTCACGCCACGTCGGCTGGGATGCGGCGCCGCCCGGCAAAGCCATGCGCCAATCGGTGATACCAGCCGAGTTCCTGTTCTCCCTCAAGCCAGCACAGCAGGACATCCTCGCCGTCGAGCCTGGCGGGGAAGTCGAGCAGGACCGGCGCGAAGCTCTTGACCTCGATGCCGTGCATGGGAAACCACTCCGCGAGTTCGTTCAGGCGAGCCTCCCACGCTTTCACTTCCGCCAGCCCGCCCCGTGTTGACCGCTCGCCTTGCTGCAATGCTGTCCTTAGCTCCACAAGATCGGCACGGATTGTGATGAACTCGTCGGCACGCGCTCGCACAGCGGGCAGGATGTCCCGTGCCTCTTCCACAGTGAAGATGCGATCCACATACGACAGCCTGCCGAATGAAAGGGGCTCACGGCTAGCGAGTGCGCCCCCGCCTGGTCAGCTCAACACCAACGAGTTCGGCGATCTGAGCGGTGTTGAGCGCGGCACCCTTGCGCAGGTTGTCGCCACACGCGAAGAAATCGAGCGCACACGGATTGTCCGGGGAGCGGCGCACGCGGCCGACCCAGGTCGGATCGGTCCCGACGACATCGGCTGGCGTTGGGAATTCCCCCCTGCCTGGATCATCCGTCAATACCACGCCCGGCGCGCTGGCCAGCACCTCCTGGGCTTCCTCCCGGGTGACCTCGGTGGCGAGCACGGCGTGGACGGCGACCGAGTGCGTGGTGATCACCGGTACCCGGACACAGGTCGCCGACACCTTCAGGTCCGGCAGGCCCAGGATCTTCCGCGCCTCGTTACGGATCTTCAGCTCCTCGGAGCTCCAGCCCTCGTCCTTCAGCGAGCCTGCCCAGGGCACGACGTTGAGCGCAAGCGGCGCAGGAAACGGGCCGAAATCGCCGACCACGCCGCGCAGGTCTCCCGCCCGCTGGCCGAGGGATCGGGTGCTGCCCACCTTGCTGAGCTGGGCGTACAGCGTGTCCACGCCTGCCTGCCCGGCACCGGACGCCGCTTGGTAGGAGGCGACAACCATCTCCCGCAGACCGAACGCCCGGTGCAGCGCACCCACCGCGACGATCAGGGTTAGCGTGGTGCAGTTGGGGTTGGCGATGATGCCAAGCGGGCGGTTTGCTATCTGCTCGGCGTTGATCTCCGGTACGACGAGCGGAACATCCGGATCCATGCGGAACGCACCGGAGTTGTCGACAACGACGGCCCCCCGGCTGACCGCCCTCGGGGCCCAGACCGCCGATACCTCGTCGGGCACGTCGAACATCGCCACGTCGGTGCCGTCGAACACGCCCTCGCAGAGCGGGGAGACGGCCAGGTCCGCACCTCGGACACGCAGGGTCCGCCCAGCCGAACGTTCCGACGCGACGAGCCGGATCTCGCCCCAGACGTCCGCTCTGGTGGACAGCACGTCAAGCATCACTGTGCCAACAGCGCCGGTGGCACCGACGACAACCAGCGCCGGCTGGCCGGAAACAGCGCGCCTCACCGGCCCGTCCCCCCGTACACAACGGCTTCAACCTGCTCTGAATCCAAATCGAACGCATGGTGCGCGGCCGTCACCGCGGTGTCCACGTCATTCTCGTCCACCACCACCGAAATCCTGATCTCCGACGTGGAGATCATCTCGATGTTCACACCATCATCGGCGAGGGCGCTGAAGAACCGGGCGGTGACACCAGGATGTGACCGCATGCCGGCGCCGATCAGTGAAACCTTCCCGATCCTGTCGTCGTAGCGCAACGACTCGAATCCGACCTGCTCCGCCAATCGCTGCAACCGCGCCATGGCGGCCTGTCCGTCGGCGCGCGGGAGCGTGAAGGAGATGTCGGTGCGGGCGGTCGCCGCCGCGGAAATGTTCTGGACGATCATGTCGATGTTGATGTCGGCCTCGGCGATGGCGCTGAAGATGCGCGCAGCCTCGCCGACTTTGTCCGGGACGCCAACGACAGTAATCTTCGCTTCGCTCCGGTCGTGCGCGACACCGGAGATGATCGCCTGCTCCATTTCTTCATCCTCTGTTCCGGATTCCTGCCCTCGCGACGGTAGTGCGCCCGTCACCCACGTACCTGAGCGCTGGCTGAACGACGACTGAACATGGATCGGGATCCCGTACCTGCGGGCATATTCGACACACCGCAGATGCAGGATCTTGGCTCCGCACGCCGCCATCTCCAGCATCTCGTCATAACTGATGCGCGGGATGCGCCGTGCATCAGGAACGATTCTGGGATCGGCGGTGAACACGCCATCGACATCGGTGAAAATCTCACACACATCAGCGCCGAGCGCGGCGGCGAGAGCGACCGCGGTCGTATCCGAGCCACCGCGGCCGAGCGTGGTGATGTCCTTGCCTGTCTGGGACACACCCTGGAACCCCGCCACGATGGGAATCGCGCCGTCTGCGAGGGCATGACGGATCCGGCCCGGGGTGATATCGATGATCCGCGCCCGCCCGTGCACCGAATCCGTGATGACGCCGGCCTGCGAGCCCGTGAACGACCGGCCCTCAAAACCCAGATTGCCGATGGCCATCGCGAGCAGTGCCATCGAAATCCGCTCTCCCGCCGTCAACAGCATGTCGAGCTCGCGGCCCGGTGGGACCGGGCTCACCTGCTGCGCGAGCTCAAGCAGCTCATCCGTGGAGTCCCCCATCGCGGACACCACCACGACCACGGCGTATCCCGCCTTGCGCGCGGCCACGATGCGCTGCGCCACACGCTTGACGCCAGCCGCGTCGGCGACGGACGAACCACCGTACTTCTGCACGATAAGGGCTGCGTTTGCCACGGACCCGCCGCTCCTCCCTACTCGGGCCGACGCGGGTCGCTGACCGCCTGACATCGCTCTTCCTCCACGCAGGCGTCGTTGCGCCCACCCGAGTTTATGCGTGGGGTCGTTCCCCTGGGCCAACACTTCCAGCGCACAGCAGGACCCATCGACCGAATATGGGCAGCCAGATGCCATCTGGTGTGACGGCCCGGGCAGCATCAGCCCGGCGTGACTTCCTCCACCACATCGAGCCGGGCGTGGGCGACCACGGCGTGCAGCGCGCGCAGTGCCGCTCCGCCGTGCGTGCCCCAGTGGTTGAAGTAGGAGTACTGCCACCACCAGAGCGCCTCGAGAGGCCGACCAGCCTGGTAGTGCTTCAGCCCGTGGACGAGGTCTGCGGCGATGGCCGCCACGTCGTCGGACAGCCGGAACGACGTGACCTTCGTGTCGGAGTACGGATCGAAGACCTCAAGGTAGTCGTCGTAGGGCGCGAAACGCTTGGCGAGACCGGTCCGCAGCTCGTCAAGGTCCGGGTCGGCGCCCACCTCGGGTTCGGCGTTGTCCGCCGGGATCACATCCGTGCTCGCACCGAGCTGCGCGCCGGCCAACTGGATCTGCGAGACCTCGAGCAGCAGCAGCGGGACCGTTTCGTTCCCGCCCTCGCCCCGCGCCAGGGCCTCCACGCCATCAAGGAAGTCCTGCACGCTGCGGGCGATCCTGTCGGCCAGCGCCGACCAGTCTTCGCCCGGCTGCGATGCGTGCCCAGGTTCGTGCGACCCGGTGTTCGGTGCGTCAGACATCGAGCAGCCTCCGTCCTTCGAATGCGCGTCCCAGGGTGATCTCGTCGGCGTACTCCAGGTCGCCACCGACCGGAAGGCCGCTGGCAGGCCTGGTTACCCGCAACCCCATTGGCTTCACCAGGCGGGCCAGGTACGTTGCCGTTGCCTCACCTTCGAGGTTCGGGTCCGTGGCGAGGATGAGCTCGGTGACAGTCCCGTCCGCCAGCCGTGTCATAAGCTGTTTGATCCGCAGGTCATCAGGGCCGATGCCGTCGATAGGGCTGATCGCGCCGCCGAGCACGTGGTAGCGCCCGCGGAACTCGCGGGTCCGCTCGATCGCCACAACGTCTTTCGGCTCCTCGACGACACAGATCACGGTGGTTTCACGGCGCGGGTCGCGGCAGATCCGGCACTCCTCCTCTTCGGCCACGTTGCCGCAGCTACGGCAGAACCTGGCCCTGTCCTTCACCTCAACCAGCGCGGCGGCGAGGCGCCGCACGTCGGCGGGGTCCGCGGCGAGCAGATGGAAGGCGATGCGCTGGGCGCCCTTCGGCCCGACACCCGGCAGCCGACCGAGCTCGTCGATGAGGTTCTGGATGACCCCTTCGTACACGTCCTGTCCTTACCGGCCCATTCTTAGGCACGCCATTGCTTACGGGCCCCAGCTTGGCCGTCGCATCCTTGCTGGCCCCTGGGTCTGTCCTTACTGACCCGTTGGGCCAGGTATTCCTGGGCCGCCGAGTTCGCCAGGCCCACTGGATTCAGCGGACCCGCCCAGGCCACCTCCGGGGCCACCGCCGCCAGGGCCACCGCCGACACCACCCAGGCCACCGCCGAGCCCGCCCAGGCCACCCCCAAGACCCTCGGCCAGAGGACCCATCTTTTCTTGCTGCAGTTCGCCCACAGCACGGTTCGCGTCCCGCACGGCGGCAAGCACCAAATCGGCGAGCGTCTCCGCTGTTTCCGCCGGATCCGCGGGGTCGATTGCTTCCGGGCGGATAGTGAGATCTACCAGTTCACCCTGGCCATTCACGGTAGCGGTCACCAGACCCCCGCCTGATGTCCCCTGAACGTGAGCGTCGGCAAGCTCCTGCTGGGCACTCATGAGCTTCTCCTGCATCTTTTGTGCCTCGGCGAGCAGTTGCTGCATGTTCAGCGAGTCACCAGGGTTCACATCAGCCCCCTCGGACGACGACGGTGTGTCACCTGAGAGCCTACGGCCTCGCGGTCCGGCCGGCACAAGCCCGCAGCGCTGTGGTTGCGTAGCGTCTTTCTACGGTCCCTACGCCGAAGGTGGGCCGGCGGGGTCTTACGCACCGTCGACCTCGCCTATCACCTGGCCGCCAAGCTCTCGCCTGATGAGTTCCATGCCCGTCAGCCCGGGGTCAGCGTCCGCGCCGTCGGGCATGTCGTCATCCATGTCGTACGACTCGAGATCGGGCTCCTCGGGCGGCAGGGCCGGGACAACCCCTCGCGGTTCCGCTGTATTCGGCCGTGCAGGCGCGCTCGGCGATGCCTGAGAGCCAGCTGAGGCCTGGCTTACCTGCGCCTGTGCCGAACGCGGTGGTTGGGTACGGTCAGCGCGAGCCTTGTTGCCAGTCGGCCGCGACGCTGGCACACGGACCGTGACCTGGTCCTGGCCCCCAGGAACGAGGGTGGCCGGCTCGGACCGGCCGCGGCCAGCCGCTGCGGTCCCCAGAATTCGCAATTCCACCCCGAACCGCTCGTACAGCACCTTGGCCAGCAGGGCGTCGCTCCGGCTCGCAGTGAAGCCCTTCAGGTCCCCGTCGCGGACGAATTCAAGCGTGAGGACGTTGCCCGTTAGTGACGCAACAGTGGCGTTGCTGAGTTGTATCCACGACACCTTCCTCACCTGCCGGACGGCGTCGAGGATGGCGTCCCAGTCGCGGCGGAGGGACCCCGCATCGAGTACGCCTGGCTCGCTGCCGCCCGATTCGGGCTCGGGTGGCTCCTGCATTGGCCGTGCGGGTTCCGTCGGTGGCTGCACGGACGCGCCAGCCTGCCGTGCGGGAGCATCCGCCGGTGCGTTGTTGTCCGAGCTGGTGTCCGCACCGCCAGCGGCAAGACGCCGCTCTATCCGTTCCAGCCTGGTGAGCAGCGCAGCCTCGTCGGCCTCGGCTGCGGGAAGCAGCACACGGGCACATGTCAATTCGAGCAGCAGCCGCGGGGACGCCGCGCCGCGCATCTCCGTCAGCCCGGCATTGAGCACTTCCGCCGCCCGGGTGAGCTCGGCCGTGCCGAACTTCGCCACCTGCTCACGCATCCGCTCGAGCTGGTCCGCCGGGACATCAAGCAGCCCGGTGCGGTCCGCATCCCGGACCGCACCGAGCACGATCAGGTCACGGAGCCGGTCAAGCAGGTCGGCGGCAAACCTTCGCGGGTCATGCCCCGCACTGACGACCTGGTCCACCACCCCGAAAACGGCCGAGCCATCGCCCGCCGCGAACGCATCGACGGTCGCATCGAGCAGGCTGGCATCGGTATAGCCGAGCAGTGACACCGCCGCGGGGTAGCTGATCCCTGATTCATCCGAGCCAGCGAGCAGCTGGTCCAACACCGACAGCGCGTCACGTGCAGAACCCGCGCCCGCGCGGACGACGAGAGGCAATACGGCGGGGTCGGACTCGACGCCCTCAGCGTCAAGGATCTGCTCAATCAACTCCCGCAGAACCGGCGGCGCGACGAGCCGGAATGGGTAGTGGTGAGTGCGCGACCTTATCGTGCCGATAACCTTCTCCGGCTCAGTCGTCGCAAATACGAACTTCAGGTGCGGCGGCGGCTCCTCGACGACCTTCAGCAGGGCGTTGAAGCCTTCGCGGGTGACCATGTGGGCCTCATCGATGATGTAGACCTTGTACCGGCCGGAGACCGGGGCATAAAAGGCGCGCTCCCGCAGGTCACGTGCGTCGTCCACGCCGCCATGCGATGCAGCGTCGATCTCGATGACATCGATGCTGCCCGGCCCGCCCGGCGCGAGAGCGATGCAGGAGTCACATTTGCCACACGGGTCGGGTGTTGGCCCCTGCTCACAATTCAGCGATCTTGCTAGGATCCGCGCACTCGAGGTTTTGCCGCAACCTCGTGGCCCGCTAAAGAGGTAGGCATGGTGCACGCGGCCGGCGAGCAGCGCCTGGCGCAGTGGCAATGTCACGTGATCCTGCCCCTTGACCTCCGCGAATGTGGCCGGGCGGTACTTGCGATACAAGGCCAGATTCGATGGGTCACCTGCCATGGGCTCTCATCCTCGCCGGGGCTGGAAGAGGGAAGAGGACCCCCCGCACACCCGCCAGAGCCCGCGTACCCTTGCTGCCTTCCGGCCCTGGGGGAGTTGGCGGGATTAACGCCGTGCGGGGGGTCTCGGGTCAGTCTAGTGGCCCAGCCTCGGGGTATGACCACGGTCGGCAGAGCCCGCTCTCGCAGATCTCCGCCGCCCGCCGCACGCCCCGCGCCGCAAATGTCCCGGGCGGGCTCGCTCCCGGAGGGCCCGTCCGGCGGACCGGTAAGCTGGCCGCGGAGGATTCGCCTAGTGGCCTAGGGCGCACGCTTGGAAAGCGTGTTGGGTGCAAGCCCTCGCGAGTTCGAATCTCGCATCCTCCGCCACCTATGACCTGCGACGGGTGTGGGACACGCTGGTGGCGGTCATCCTTCCGCCGGCCTCCTTGGCTCAGTTTTTGGCTCATTTGATGTCCCGGGCGATTCCGGTCCGGTCGGCCAGGCCGCGCGCAGGTCGGCGAGGGCGGCCATCAAACCAGCGGCCTGGCCCTCGTCAACTCCGTGCCGGGTGACGCACTGCTCGGCGGCTGCGAGCACAACCGCGAGCGAGTCGCGGCGGACCAGGAACATGGCGGTGGCCTGGTCCGGTCCAGGAGCGGCCTGCCAGATCAGGTCGCCGACCTGGCTGGCCACCTGGCTGCGCATGGCGTCGGTCACATGCTGGTACCGGGCCGCCATGGATTCGCTGGACCACCCCATCAGCGACATCACGGTTGGCGTGGGCTGGCGCAGGGCCAGCAGGACGGTGGCGGCGGTGTGCCTGGCGGCGTGTAGCCGGGCCTCGCGCAGCCCGGCGTCTTTGAGCAGCCGCTTCCACTCGTGGTAGTCGGTGTTCGGGTTGAGCGGCTGCCCGGTGGGGCTGGCGAACAACCAGCCTCCCTCATGCCAGAGCTGGCGTGCGATCGCGCGTTCCCGCTGCTGCACGGCACGGTGGGCGCGGAGCAGGGCAACGAGCTGTGACGGCAGGCCGATCGTGCGGCGTCCGGCCTTCGACTTGACTCCGCCGGCATCGGCGCGGGTGTTCTTCCGCTGCGGGCAGTAGCCGGGTGCCCGGCCGCAAGTGCCGCCGCAGCGCGGAGCCAAGGCGTGGCAAGCCAATGGTGGCGAAGTGATCGGCCTGACATGCGCCCAAGCCGCCAGGAACGTGCTGAACGCCGCCGGGATCGAGGAGTGCTACAACACCAGCAAGTTTCTGCTGTTGACCGGGCGCGGCATGCCTATCGCACCGCGGACCCTGTTTGTCGTCGATGAGGGCTCCATGGTGTCGATGAACCATATGACAAGGATCATCGACCTGGCCGAACATCACGGCTGCAAGGTGTTCGTGACCGGCGACCACCAGCAGCTCACGGCCGTGGAGTCCGGCGGCGCAATGACCCTCCTCGCTAACCATCTCGGGCACACGCAACTCGCGGTGCCGGTGCGGTTTGCCGCGGAGTGGGAAGGCGACGCGAGCCTGCGGCTGCGCGCCGGGGACAAGACCGCGCTCGATGCTTACGCCGAGCACGGGCGGATTACCGGCGGCAGCCGCGAAGAAGCCCTCGACCTGGCCCGGCAGGAGTATTTGCCCGGCGGCTCGCGGGTGAGGATGCCCTGCTGATGGCCCACAGTAGGGAAGACTGCCGCGAGCTGTCCCGCATGATCCGCGACGACCTGAACCACCTTAGAACAGTCGATGATGGGCCGTCGGTGCGCCTGGCCTACGGCGCCAGGGCATCAGCGGGTGACCTGATCGTCTGCCGCTCACGCTTGGTCACCGATCCCGGTCACACGCTGGCCAACGGCGACATCTTCAAGGTTTGAGACCGTTACCGAGAAGGGCGCAATAGTCCGGCGTGTCCTGGAAGCCGACCCACAGACTGGCCGCCCACGCTTCGCCGACCACGTCTTTTTGTACGGCGCTTCCAAACTGCGGAAAGTCACCGACCTGGCCTACGCGGTCACCGGGCACAAGGGCATGGGCGGCACCGTCTCCGCAGGCTCGGCCTACGTCACCGGCCGCGAACCCCTGGAATGGCTGTACGCCGATGGTGGTGGGCTGACGGCGGCCGAGCGGGCTCGCCGAGAGCAGGTGCGGCGTGGCTGACCGTCCAGGTCACGATATGTTCTCCCGGTTTCGGCCGGGCCCGCCCCGCTTGGCCCGCCGTAGTTCAAGCTGCAAGACGGGCGCGGCGTTACCTGGCGATCTGAACCATGCGGGGAAGCCTTCTCGTCTGGCTGCGCCTCGACGAAAAGGATCGGCCTTCCTCACCTACCTGCCGCATTGACGCGGAGGTCGACGCGGCCACCGGGAAGCTAACCAAACTGAGGGTTCGGCACATCGACTTGCTGCGCATCCAACCTACACACATAGGCGTCACCGGTTGGCCCGGGTAGCCGTGGCCGGTGAGACGAGGTTGCGGCTGTCAGCGGGTTGTCGGCAGGACTGTTGATCGTCTGCGCGGCCCAAGCTGGTCATCCTGGCCGGTTTCGATGACCAGATAAATTGGCCTACAGCAGAGGGCCACTCCTGGGCTTTCGCAGGTGGCTACAGCGTCGGGAGTTCCCCGAGCAACGGCTGCGCTGGGTGGCACGCCCTTCCTGTGCGTCACCTCATCACCACCAAGGCGGTGCTCGACCTGCACCAGCTTCTCGCTCGGGATTCAACCTTCTACGGCGACCTCTTTCCGCATGTCATTCATTGGCGTGGAGAACTTTATCTGGAAGACGGCCTGCACCGAGCGCTCGGGGCGGCGCTGCACCAACGGGCTGTGGTGCACGCCCGTGTGCTTGACCTCGACTCGGCTGCGGCTGCGAGCAGCTAACGGGGCGCGAGCCTGGGCAGGCAGCCTTCGCACCGCCCGGCGGCCGCCGCCCCGGCCAGCCGGAGCGTCATCCACTTGAGCATCGGCGGGATCATGCCGCGCCATGCGACCGCATTGTGCGCACCGTCGGATGTTATGGTCAGCGGCGTCGCGGGGTCGCGCGCCCTCAGCAGAGCAACGAACGCGGTCGCGTTTGCGACGTCGGCACGGGAAGCATGGGCCGCGCCGATCCAGAACGCCGGGATGTGGCTGCCGGCCGGAAGGTGCCGCAGAATGTCGATCGGGCTGTTCTGCCTGCGCAGCGACGCATCGTGACGGAACGGATCCTCCCGCTTGATCGCGTGGCCGGCCTCGACCCGGTTGGCCATGGGCCTGAAATAGCCGCTCATCACACCTGCGAACCCGTATCGGCTCGGGTGACGCAGGGCCAGATTGGCCGCGCAGTACCCGCCTTCTGAGTAACCAGCGATGCCCCATGACCTGCCTGGACGCAGCACGCGCAGCCGCGCCGCCACAAAGGTGGGCACATCGCGAGCGACGTATGTGTCGTCGGCGGCGCCACCCACCTCGTTGAGGCATTGGAGGGACAGCGCACGGCCGCCGTTCACGTCAGGCATCACAAGCACCGCGGGTCGGGCTAGATGCTCGGCGATCAGGGTCTGCAGGGTGGCCGGCACGTCAAGCGCTGCCATCCAGTCCTGCGGCTCGCCCGGCTGCCCGTGGATGAGTTCAAGCGCCGGGAAACGGTACCTCGCGTACTGCCGCTGGAAGTACTGCGGGGGCAGATAGATGATCACCTTGCGGGAGATCCTGCTGGCCACGCCCGTCACCCGCAGGCCAATCTCGGCGCCAGTCAGCGCAGCCTGGTGAGTGTTGATCGCATCGCCGAGGAGGTGGCCAAATCGCTGCGCGGTACGCGGGCCCAGCGCCGGCACGTACGGAACGTTCAGCACGCCGCCGCCCGTGAAGTCCGCCACCACCGCGCCCCACGTCTCGTAGTACCCGTAGTACTTGTTGACCGCCGCCACCCCGAACAACATGGCGGGAAGGAACGCCAGGCAGGCCACGAGAAGGCGGACGGCAGGATGGCTGGCGAACACGACACCCACCACCAAGGCACCGAAGACGATCATGAGCGACAGGAACAGCGCCGTGCTCTGCGGCTCTAGCACGAACCTTCTCTTCCCCCAGGATTCGCGAGCGCCGCCCTGGCGAGCCGACGCGTTGGCGGTGGAGGTGGGATTTGAACCCACGGAGGGGTTGCCCCCTCACACGCTTTCGAGGACTGCGCAGCGTCATCCACCTACGGCCGCGAGTGTACCTAACCTGGGCGTACGGCAATCCGCGTTCGCCGGTGAACGGCTCCGGACGGGGGTGAATGAGACCAAAACTGAGCCCAGAGGCTGGGCCGCGGGCGGGCGGGTCAGTTCATGCTCGTCGGCCTGGCCAGGCACGCGGGTCCTGACCGGAGCGGCACGTTCCCGTCGGTACGCACGCTCAGCCGTGCGGCGCGTGGTGGCACGGCAGCACCATGTGATCCGTTGATCAATGCAGCGCATTCAGCCGTGCATGGCAATCGAGCTGTCGTCGGCCCGCTAATCTAACGCCCTGCACGGCGACCACGCGCAAGTGCGCTGCGCCGTCACCTAGCTTCTTCGCCTCCTGGTAGACCTCTGAGTCATACCAGCGCTTCGCGGCCTCGAGGTCTTCAAACTCAAGCATCACGAGGCGGGACGGCTGCCAGTCGCCTTCAAGGACGACGAGTTCACCGCCGCGAACGAGAAAGCGACCGCCGCCAGCTGCGATCGCCGGCGGCGAGGCGGCCTTGTACTGCTCGTACCGCTCCGGGTCGGTGACGTCGGTTTCGGCGATGACATATGCAGGCATGGCGGGACTCTACGCCTGCGACGTGGACAGGACCAGGCCGCATACATGCGCCAAGATGCCGACGGCGGAAATTCCCAGGCCGATGAGGGGTGTGGAGCTGCGGCCGAACACGGTCGCGACGGCTCCCGTAGTTGTCATCTGGTGTTGTCAGCTTTCGCTCATGGCTATTTACGGCTGACGCCGGGTTCGACCCGCGGAAATCACCGCGAACGGTGCAGCGGAATGAGTGCCAGAGCCAAAATCAGATGTCGTTGTCAGATTGGAGTTTCTGACCTTACACGCCTACTTTGCGGGCCACTACCGGGCCTCGAAGCCCGCGTGTCCGGTTCAGATACGCCGCTTGCTCAGGTAGTTGTCCTGCTGGTTGACGGGGAAGCCCAGCCCCAGGAAGGCCTCTTCTCGGTAGTTCATGTTGTAGTGAAGGAAGCCGATACCCCCATCTGCCGCCACCTCGATGTAGTCGCCAATGAAGCCGATGCCGAAGGGGGAGGGGTCGGCGTCTGGTTCGTTTGAGAACGGGGTCACTCGCTGGCGGGACGCGACGGTCGCGGTGGCCGGGTCTATGCCCACCAGCTCCACGTCTTGCCGATGGTGCCATCGGGGATCGAAGCGGTTGGTGTACCAAGCGGCGGCCAGCCTTGCTCCGGCTGGATCGTTGGCGATCGTCGGGAAGTAGTTGTCCCCACCGGCCGAAAGGACCGTGGTCCGGCTCCAGCTCGCTCCAAGATCGTCGGAGTGTCTGAGCTTGATGGCGGGCTCCTCGCACGCGAACCCGAGGGGCTCGGCCCGGCAGCCCTCCCAGATCAGGAACACTCGCGGCCTGCCGGCGACGATCCGTACCGTGTTCTTGGCGTACGGGGGAACCCGGAAGTCGTTGGCATGCAGCTTGAGATTGAATATTGGCCGCTTCTCCCGGTCGATGACTCGCTGGGGGCCGAAGCTGGTTCGGCCGGGCTCGGCCACTCGGAGCTTGTGGATGACCTCCGGGGGGTGGGCCGGGTCGAACTGCTCTATGTTCAGGAGGCTGGACCAGGTGATGTAGACACGCCCGTCGGGCCCGATCGTCACGTCCCCGAGCTGGGCGTGGCGATCCGAACCGCTGATCAGCACGGGTGAGGTGCACAGCGCGAGGGTGGCGGCGCAGCGCACGGCCTTGAGGCTCGAAGTCTCACGCCCGGATGACGGGTCCCTCGTCAGATCTGCGAACACGACCCACACGACCGTGCCGGACGCACCGCTGGGCCCCACGTCCAGCCACTCCTTATCGAGCATATGGCCCGGGGGGGCCGTGGCCACCACCCGGCGGGTGGGCCAGCACGACGGCGCCGGCCCCCCCGGGCATGACGCGAGACCGGCGGGGGTGGTGCGGTAGACCCCGATCCCGCTTGAGCCGTCGAACGGGTCCTCCGGGTTCAGGTTGAGGCTACCCGCGTAGAGGCGGCAGGCGGGGCTGGTGGCCACCACCGGATCACCGCTTGAGGGCCGGGTGGCCCCATTCACAACCAGGGGAGGGAGGAGACCCTCGTTGGCCAGGTTCCTGCCACCGTCGAGCGAGAGGTGCCAGCCGGTGATGCCAGCGCCGGGCTGCAAGACGCGCCGGAAGTCGTTGGTGCCGCCCAGCACGACCTGACGGCTCGAGTGGCACACCGCGACCGACTCCTCGTCCTGGGGGAGCCCGCTGGCATCCAGGTTGAACACATCGCCCAAGACCCCCGACCCGGCCGCACGTGGAGGGGCCGGCAATCGGTGAGTGACAGCGGCCAATGCTTCCGCCCTGCGTAGCTGCGGACGCAGCACCGCAGGAGCCTGCCCGGGGTTCGCGAGCCAGTACCGCAGTATGACCGAGGGGGAGATGTAGGTCTCGATGTCATCCGGTGCGATGGCAGGAGCGCCGGAGCCGGACAGCCGCCCCCCCGGGCCCGACGGTGACCCCGCACCGGAATCCGCCGAGGCAATCCCGATGCCACCGATGACGAACACCACAAGCGCTAAGGCCACCCATGCAGCATGCTTTTTCATTGCCCCTCCTGTAGTCGCGCTTTTTTGGACTATTTCCGCCGTGGTAGGGATGGGTGCGCTGAAACACCCGCCGTGGTTGGTGACGATCTTTTGAACGACGTGACCCTGGGCATCAAAGAGCCGCCCACCTTGATCAGACCCAGTCCCTGTTCGAACGCCGCCGGGAGCTGCGCGAATCACCGACCACGATGATGAAGGCGTTATTCAAGGGCTGGCGATAATTGTGGCCTTCGTCACCGTCGCCGCCGGTGAAGGCCGCGATCCCCCCAGGATCGCGGCGGCCAGCGCCAAGAGGCCAAACCCCTGGCCGCCTCATGACGACCCCCCTTCCGCGAGCGCCGTCCTGCCCACGGTCTACGCTCGCGTGGCGCGCATGTCAACGCCAGGCAGTCGCTCTCCATCTCAGACCCAGCCCGTCTGCTCCGCGATCGCCCGGACACCATGTCCCGCCTGGCGCAGATCGGCGATCCGCACCCTCTCCTGCTCAGACAGGTACCGGTCCGAGATCTCCCTGACACGCCTGCCCGCCCCCGCGGCAACCACGGGAGCATAATGCAGCTTCCGGCCGTCACGGGTCGTGATCGTGCGGCCGTGTCGCCACCGTTTCCCGGTCCGCCGGTTGATCCGACGATCCGGCACGCCTCCGAGTTGCTATAGCCCTGCGCGATCAGCCGCGCATACTGCTCCCGCTTCTCGGCCTGCGGCAGCGCTCCCGGTCCCCGCCGTCCCATCGCAACCCCCGAACCTGTCGAGTGTTGCGACGACCGCTAGAAACCCCCAAGAAATACTTGGCCACTCTGACATCCGGGTCAGCGCACTTCCTGCGCTTCGCGCGCCGAACTTGGCCTGTACGAGATGCACGCGTGTCTCGATGACGGCCACCTAACCGCTGCCCGGCAGGAGCTGCGCACTGCCGGGAAAACCCGGATCGAGCGGGTGATCAGGGCCCGTTCCCGCAGCTGGCCGGCAAGATCACCGCCGCCGTGACCGCCGCCCTGGCTGCCCAGGACATCACGGTTCCGGCCGAGGCGGCCACCGGCCGGGTGATCGCCGAACTGGCCGCCGAACTGGACCGCGTCTGCGCCCGCAGCGACGCGCTGGCATCGGAGGACGCCCGCGCAAGTAGGGTCACAGCCCGCTGGGCTTGCCTGGCATCGAGGTTGGTCAGGCAAGCGGAGCACTTCGCCGATGTCCTCGATAACGACGGGGAACGTCTGTTCGCCCGCGCCGTCGCCAACGACCAGGCGGACCTGGAAGCACTGCTGGACCGGGCTAACTTCGGTGGCGAGGATACGCAGCCGTCCACCCCGCACCGCTTCACGCGGCCGCCTTTCCCGGTGCTGACTGACCGCGTAACGCGGGCGATCTCCCGTCTCATTGGTGGCATCGTGGTTTGCGGCGTCGTCGCCGGTGCTGCGACAGGGTGCGTGAGCGCGGGTCGTGAGCGATGGCGGCCACCCTGGCGATGAGGGTCGCCGGGATGGCCTCAATTCGTGCGGTGATACCCCCTACCGGTACGCCACCAGGGCCAGCGCCCAGCTTGTCACCGTGGACGGGTCCGGGGCTTGATGCTCGGTGCCGCGAGCCGCCCACAGCCACGGGCGAGGGCCCGCAGCTGATGGCATTAGACCGCTTTGGGTCAGCAGGCTGCCGGGGCCGGACCAGTGCGTCTCCGCTCCACCGGCGATCAGCGTCGCCGCGGCATCGTTGACTCCGCAACTTGCTTCGGGAGAGGCGACCTGGGTCATGGATTCCGCGCGCATTCGGACGACGGTGAGGCCCGCGTCGTCCAGGAAGCGCCGGCTCAGGCCGATGGCGAAGGCGGTTACAGTCGCGGGGCTGGGGATCATGTGGTCCTTGGCGGCGGCGTGCCAGCTCTGCCCGGTGCCGGGGCGGGAGGCGTACAGCAGGCTGCCCGCGTCGGTGGCGGGATTCCAGTTGACTCGGGCTCCGCCGCCGACCAGCACAAACCCAGCGGGCAGCACGGCGTCCGCCTCCGGGTGGGGCTCCGGCGCGGGGGTGGTGTCCTGGGCGATGAAGTAGTCGTTGCCGCCGATGTTGGACGCCGCGACGCAGAAGGCCGTTACGCGGGCCGGGCTAGGGACAATGTGGTCTTTCGCCGCCACGTCCCACTCGCTGCTGCTGACCGGCCACATGGCGGTCAGAAAGCTTGCCGCGTCAGGTGGGTCGACGG
>WNFZ01000945.1_pt1 | contig 28192 bp, 24 predicted proteins | sample 5400081 | NCBI WGS metagenome assembly WNFZ01 (sample SAMN13153365, study PRJNA577476) | soil metagenome | isolation source: 80 cm soil or saprolite under grassland replicate 1 | place: USA:California | collected 2016-06-15 | reverse complement strand
GGATCAGTTCAGTCATGAGCATGGCGGCTGTCAACGGCGTCCGCAATTCGTGCGAAGCGCGGTTGATGAAATCTGATTTCATCTCATTAAGTCTTGCCTGCTCTGTAATATCGCGGATGACGATCAGCGCTTCACTCGAACTAATAGGATAGAGCCTGGCTTCATAAGCATGATTGCCGTACGGGAGCCGAAATTCATCGACATAACATGCTGAAGTAAATGAACTATCATTCATCTCCCCGATGATTCTTCCAACAATTTCCGGGGGCCAAATCTGTGAGAACTTTTTCCCCGTGAGCATATCGCGATGAATGTATAGCGGGTGATTTGAATTTGCACTGTAATCGAGGATTGTCCCATCAATATCAATTCTGATTAGCAGATCGGGCAAAGCCTCCAGAATGATGCGATTACGGGTTTCGTTGAGACGAATGGTCTCCTCATAGCGATTGCGCTGTAAGGCGGAACCGATCAAATTGGCAGCGGTCTGTGCCGCATCCAGTTCGGAAGATGACCAGGAAAGCCTGTTCCCATCATCGAAGAATCCCAGGAATCCCCATGAGCCAAGATTCCCGCTGATCGGAATGGCAACAAATGTCGGCTTTGAAAATGAAGTGTTCCGAGCTTCCGATCCGAATGAAGAAAAATATTCACTACTCAAGTTCAGGAGTTCCGGAATGAATAATCCAATCACAGATGAAATATCGAAAGTTGTCCCAATCCATCTTTCCCATTTATAGCGAATCTGAACGAATGGATCTTCAGAAAATGTATCGATCTCAAAAATAACGCAGCCGGAAACTTCCATTGCCAAGCCAAGAGACTCCAACACCTCAGGGATTTTGATCTCGATGCTTGAAGAACGGAGCAATCTGGCGGTTGCATCTCCAATGACAGAAAGAATCTTTGTATGCCGCTTCAGAGACCATTCCGTGGCTTTCCGTTCAGATATATCACGAGCAATGCTTTGAACATAAGCCGGTTGACCTGTTTCGTCATAGACAACAGATGTGCTGACTTCCACTGGAAGTGTGGATCCATCTTTACGCTTCAGGACCCGTTCATAGAGATTAGATTCATCATCAATGAACAGCGATTCATGTCCAAGGGCATCATCCTGCGACATGACATCCTTGACCGGCATGCCAATCAATTCATGTTCTTCATAGCCGAGCAGACTCAATGCCTGTTGGTTTGCCGCGAGATAACGAAAATCCAATCCGATGATAAAAACACATTCGCTGGTCTGATCAAACAATGCGCGGTGGTGCAGGTCATCACCCCATTTTCTGTTTTGTTTTCGAGCTCCGATTTTCGACTCTACCAGGTATTTGTCCAGAGGAATGGTTTTGTCATCCATAAAAAATATCTTCAGGTCTTATATTGGGAAGCACTGCCTGCACACGGCATCCATTTGAACTGTCTAAAATAGTCACACTACCACCCAAGCTCGAAAACACTGCCTGTGCAATAAACAGCCCAACTCCCAGACCATCCTGCTCACGATTGTCGCCCTGGCTAACCTGATAATACCGTTCAAAGATCTTCTCGCGCAATTCCTCTGGGATACTAAATCCTTCATTTTCTACCAAAAAGATAGCTCTACTATTCGTTCCTATTTCTAAAATTAATTTCACCTTCCCTTTATCTGGACTGAACTTAAAGGCATTATCCAGGAGGTGTACCAAGGCATGAGTGAATTCTCGGCGCGGCGCGGTGATCTGTCCCTCACCATTTACTTCATAAACAAATTCAAGTTCCTTTGCTTTATAGCGTGCCGACCTTTTTTGGATAGGCAAAAGAATATGATTGCTGATATCAATGGGCTGTCGAATACGATTGAGATCACCATGATCGATGTTGGTCAACAGAATGAAATCAGTCACCAACGATTCGAGGCGGTCCACGCTAGATAGAGCTGTGCGGACAAATTGAATCTGCTCCTCAGGGTCTTCAAATTTATTGTTGACGACCAATTCGAGGGGCATGATGATATTCGAAAGCGGTGTACGCATTTCATGATGGAAATTTTGGAGGATTTCACGCTTCAATTTTTCCATATCTTGCTGGGCGCTCTCGCGCACTTCTTCACGTCCGCGCGCCTGCTCTACCTTCACGCGCCGCAAGACAGCCTCGATGCGGGCAAATAGTTCTTCAGTGACAAACGGTTTGGTGATGTAATCATCCGCCCCGTCACGAATCCCATTCACACGATCTTCCACACCGCTTCGAGCAGTTAAAAAAATAAATGGGATGGAGGCAAGATGTGGATCTTGTCCCATCAACCTGCGCAGTTCAAACCCATTGGGAGGTGGCATCATCACATCCGAAAGAATGAGATCAGGCAATACCTCTTTTGCCTTTTCCATTCCCTCTGTACCATCAGTAGCCGTGACGACATGATAGCCCTGACGTTTAATCTTTGCCGCCAACCCAAGAAGCAAAGCTGGCTCATCATCGATAATGAGAATCGTGGAATTGTTATCCATGATGTTTTTCTTGGGCGGTTGAACCACTTTGGTGCAAACTTTGGGTTGTGCCCAGCGATTTCCCGGCGATCTTAGGATTGTTATTTACAAACATGATATAGATATTTGCCAGTGAAATTAAGTCCCCTGAATTCAGCACACAACGATCGATCTTTCTGCCATTGACAAAAGTTCCGCTCGTTGAATCTTTATCGTATAGGACATACTTATCGCTCTCATGAACGATTTCGGCGTGGAAACGAGAAAGAAATTCCTCATGAAAGACAATATCATTCTCCAGTTGACGGCCTAAAGTTGTCACAGTTTTCGCCAGAGGAATGATCTGCTTATTTATAATCAGGAAAATGCCTGACTGATAAGAGGAAAGGTTTGTGGAAAGTCCGTTTGGCTGCATAAACGGAGTTATACCTGACCATATTCATCAAACAATACAGGTTTCCCCCCATTGCCACTTCTTTCAAGCGAGGGAAAACAAAATCGTAAGGGTGATCTTGCTAGTCTTTCTTCTTTCCGAACCCTACAAGCGCTGCAACGAGCACTGAAAAACTGATGACAAATGCCACCACGACCATGCTGTTCTGCTTGATAAATTGGCCCGCGTCCATTGACGGGGAGTTTTCAGTCACCGTGGGGGTAAGAGTGACTCGCGGCGTTGGCGTATAAAGATTCTGCTTTACATCTTCAACTGATGAAGTCATGGTAAAGGGTGCGGGCTGCGTTGCATTTTTTTGAATCAACAACTTCCAGCCTGGGACGATCGTATCACCAGTGAGATTGTTCAAGCGTTTGATCTGCTCGATACTGACCTTGTATTCAATCGCAAGGTTCCATAACGTTTGTCCATATTGCACTTCATGAACTACATCTCCATCAGGTCGGGCTGTGTTAACAGCGACGGGAATGGAATACTGCGAGATACTGCCATCTGCATTTGGAGTCAATTGTCCCATGCAAGCAGCTTGTGTGACAGGAATGCTCGTGAGGATGGCGTAAGCGTGCGATTGCATTCGACCTGAATTCGTTCGTAATGCTGTTTCAAGCACGACATAGATTTGATCACTGACTGCCACTGCCGCGCCAATATCACTACGATATTCAGAAAGCATTGTGTTGGTGTGTATGTCATCGCTCAACCAGAATGAGATGGCTTCTTCGGCTGTGAATGCGGTCACCCAGTTCTCAGAGCGATAGCCATCCTGAGAAAGATCACCCCACAACGGAAAGCCTTTCATCAGTAGTTCTTGTCCGAGCGTCATCCCACACGGGCGATCATGTCCAATTGCACCTTCAGACGCGGCAAGTGCACTGACTTGTTCTGCAGCGACTTCCATCAGAACGTCATGCGTGGTTAATGCGTTCAATCCATGTTGAAGCCTCAAGTTGTTGACTGCATTGATAATATCCGCGGGCGAGGGCGCGGACGGCATCGGTGTAGATGTCTCCTCCTGAAACGGAGGCAAACCGGAATGTCCCGCGAGAGTGCGCGTGGAGGGCAGAATCCACATAATGGAGAATAGGAAAATTGTTAGGCGGCGAAGACGCGCGTTCATGTGAAAGTCCCAATAGTATGTTGCAGCGATATCAAAAAGGTAACAGTGAAAAGATAACTTTGATTATAGACCCTTAAAGGTTTTTCCTTCCCGACCTTCATCCTGTATTGCAGAATCACCCTGTCATATATGGCATAGGTTGACGAAGAACCTTTAGTGTCTGACAGAGAGAGGGCGTCGCTTATAATGTATTCATGTTTACAGACCAAGTAGAGATTTACGTGAAATCAGGCAAGGGTGGCGATGGCATGATGCATTTCCGCCGTGAGAAATTCATCCCACTGGGTGGACCCGATGGCGGCGACGGTGGCAAAGGCGGAGATGTCATCTTTGAGGTCAAGCCTACGCTCAATACACTTTCTGCATTCCGTCAGAATCAAAAGTTCAAAGCAGAAGATGGCATCAAAGGTGGACCATCTCAAATGTCGGGACGCTACGGTAATGACCTTATCCTTTATGTTCCACCTGGCACAGTCATCTTTGATGCAGATGCAGGTGAACTTATTGGCGACCTGACCCAGCCTGGTCAACAGTTGAATGTTCTCAAAGGCGGGCGCGGCGGGAGAGGGAACCAACACTTTGCGACATCGCGGAATCAAGCGCCGCGTACTGCCGAAAAAGGCGAACCTGCTCAAGAGAAACGAATCAAACTGGAACTCAAACTGATCGCCGACATCGGCTTGATCGGCGTCCCGAACGCGGGCAAGTCCACGCTGCTTTCGGTGCTGACGAATGCCAAACCAAAGATTGCGCCTTATCCGTTCACAACTCTTGCACCAAACCTCGGCGTTGGAAATATTGACGATGATACAACGGTTGTGCTAGCAGATATCCCCGGTCTCATCGAAGGCGCATCACAGGGAACAGGCCTGGGTCATGATTTTCTTCGTCACATTCAACGGACGCGCGTCCTGATCCATTTGCTAGATGGCTTATCTGAAGATCCTATAGCAGACTTTAGTCAGATCAATTCGGAGTTGTCTCTCTTCGACCCGAACCTCTCAAAGAAGCCTCAACTTGTGGCACTCAACAAAATAGACCAGCCTGAAGTCCAGGAAAGACTCGCAGAGATTCAAAAGAAATTCAAAAAGTTACAAGTCGAGTTGATGACCATCTCTGCTTTGGCGCGCACAAACACGCGAGAGTTATTGATCAAAGCTTATCAAATACTTCAAGAGACGCCTCCGCTTGAAGAAGTCGAATTGCCATTGCCGGTCTACAAACCGAAAGAAGACCCACGCGAATTTGCGGTCACGCGTGAAGGAACGAATGAATGGCGTATCTCGGGCGTAGCGATCGAGCGCGCCGCTTCGATGACTTATTGGCAACACGATGGGTCAGTGCGCCGCTTCCAAAGGATCATGGGGGCACTCGGCGTGGATGAAGCGCTGCGTAAGGCAGGCGTTCAGGAAGGCGATACGGTCGCGATTGGTGACTTTGAACTGGAATGGCAAGAATAGTTTTATTCAATGCAAAATACCATGCCAACCCATAGGTTCGTAATTCTTACGATCATTACACTCTTTACAGCTTGTACATCTAGCAGTCCGACCCAAGCTCCTATTTCCAAATCAACAGAAACAAATACCTCATCCATTACATCTGAATCTGCAACACCTGAAGTTACATTTACTCCTATTGAAGAAACTGATCATTCTTACAAAGTGGCCGCGTTTTACTATCCCTGGTATGGGAATCCAAGCATTGACGGTCAATGGATTCATTGGACACAAAATAACCATCTTCCACCTGATGACATTGCCAGCGATTATTATCCCGCTTTGGGTGCCTACTCATCCAATGATCCAACGGTCGTCGCGCAACATATGGAGTGGCTGCGACAAGCTGGCATTGGTGTGATCATCAGTTCCTGGTGGGGACCAGGCTCAGGAGAAGATCAAACCATTCGGTTGCTTTTACAAACAGCTGAACATTATGGAATCAAAGTTGCTTTTCATATCGAGCCCTACGATGGGCGAACTCCTGAAAGCCTTGTCAACGCTATCAAGTATCTTTACGAGCAATATGGAGATAGCCCCGCATTTTTCCGCTCTACCGCGACCAGTCGTTACACTTTAGGTGCCCAACCCAAAGGGATATTCTTTGTATGGAGCATCGAGAGCCAAGGCGGGGGAAATTACTCTTACTGGCAATCAGCGTTGGACGCAATCCATGCTCTTCCAGAAGGCGGGATAGTTATTGCAAACACATTGGACGCTGATTGGATCGGGGGCAGTCACTTCGACGGTTTGTACAACTATGCATCCCTTCACCTCGAACAAACTGACGGATTTAGCTGGGCACGGAGTTTGCCGCCAGATACCTTGTATATCCCTAGTGTATTGCCGGGTTTTTCAGCCAAGCGAGTGGGTTATGCAGAAGATACTTATGTGCCACGGCAGGACGGTCAAACTTACAACGAACAATGGACCGCGGCATTGGGCACCGGAATTCAGCCAGAGATGATCACCATCACTTCTTTCAATGAGTGGCATGAGGGCAGTATGATCGAACCACCTCACTTTGGAGTCAATGATGGCAATGGATATACCTATGTAGACTTTGGCACGCTTCCACCCGAAGGATATTTAAACCTGACGCGCGAATGGGTGGATAAGTATCTCGCGATGACCTGGCCATCAACATATCGTGCGCGCATCCAAATCAGAACTACATCAGATTGGACAACACTCGATATTGTGGACGGTGGAGCATGGATCAGACCGGAGCTTATCTCAGCAAGTGCCTCAGTTACAACATCAGGTATGGAGGCTGGAGATCGACTCATCCTTACACAGTCTCTGGCAGAGGCCAACGCAGGCAAAGAAGTTGAAATGACTTGGGACATTTTGGTGGCAGATTTGGTCGCAGGCAATGATCTTTCTATGCAAATAGACCGTGGAAACATCGGTAAGACTGAAGTGACGATATATAACTATACCGGTCCAGAGCCCATTGAAATTATGACATTCGAATGGGACAAGGTAACAACGGATCGCAATAGCCACAAAATCACAGTCCCTGCTGATCTGCTAATTAACTCAAGTCCTTGAAATGGGAATATGATGAATACTCCAGTGAACCCCAAACAGCGCACGTTGGTAGTTGGTCTTATCCTTCTCGGATTGGTCGTTGTCGTTTTTTTTGGCTTACGGACTGTTCGGGCATTTCGACAGTTTCATGGGCACCGCCCGCCGCCTCCCTTTAATGAGCATGTCGAAACAGATGTGGAATTAATTCGCGATTGGATGACCATTCCATTTATTGCAAAAATGTATCATGTGCCCCCACCTGTCCTTTTTGATTCATTGGGAATTCGTGAACTTGGGAATAAACAAAAAAGCCTTAAGCAATTGAATGAGGAATATTATCCACAAGCTGAGGGGGTCGTCTTAGAAAAAATCAAAGCCACTGTGCTTGCCAACCAACCACCACAGATACAGGCAATTCCAAATACACCCGTTGTGCCATAAACAAATGCATGTCCGACTTTTTGCTAACACAAATTATTAACTACGGTGCACCAGTATTCGCGGTGCTGCTATTTCTAGGAGCGTTGGGAATACCGATTGGCGCCTCCGTGCTGGTGATTGCTGCCGGTGCCTTTTCACAGCAGGGCATTCTAAGCTGGCCCTTGACCGCGGCTTTGGGTCTAATTGGTGTGGTCATTGGTGATGCGATCAGTTTCGGGATCGGGTTCTACGCGAAAGATTGGATAGATGCTCGCTTTGGGAGTTCATCTGCATGGAGAAGTGCGCGGGATTCCTTCGAGTCACGTGCCGGAATCGCGGTTTACCTTACCCGATTTTTGATCACAGCCCTTGCCGTTCCCACCAACTTGGTCGCCGCCGGCACTGGCTTCAAGTTCCGAACGTTTTTAGTCTATGACACTGTTGGCGAAATCACGTGGATCGTCCTCTACGGTGGTCTCGGTTATTGGTTTGGAAGTGAATGGGAACTCGTAAGCAACTTCGTCAGTGATTTCGGCGGCTTGATATTGGGCTTGGTCCTATTAATCATCGGAATTGGGCTAGCAGTACGCTGGCTGCGTTCGAAATAAAATTTCACTAACTGCATTGTGTCTCATTTTCTAATCGACAGGGATTATTCTATTAGGAAGACCAAAGAGACCGATGAATGAATCCCTTCCACACGAAAGTGTTTCATATCGAATGAAGCTCCGCAAGAGCAGCCACATTTCCAATATCTCTTCTGCTGAAACACCCTCAGAGTCCTTTGAGAGCCTTTTTTATGAGCATTGGGCTTCCATTTATCGTTTGCTCATGCATTTCGTCATAGATCCTTTTGAGGCGGAAGATTTGGCTTTGGAAACTTTCTTTCGGCTTTATCAGAGACACCCCACGCCTGAAAAGGAATTCAACACACGTGGCTGGCTTCAACGGGTGGCTTCTAATCTTGCCCTGCATTCCATCCGAAGTTTTAAGCGTCGTGAACGCTATGAATTGACCGCTGGAAAAAATGCACTCGATGAAGCGCCCGAAAATCGCCCATCTGAAATTTTTGCAGAGAAAGCAGATCAGCGCTTCGCACGCCTCGCACTTGCCAAAATGAATCCTCGCCAGGCAGAGCTGTTGATCATGCGTTATTCGGGGTTGGCTTATAAAGAGATCGCCGCGGCATTAAGCCTTTCACCGACGTCCATCGGTCCGTTATTATTGCGCGCCGAGCGTGATTTCGAAAAACACTACCGCGCGCTTGTGGAGGAAAAGAAATGAACAAACATTTAGATGATGGTCAATTACGAGCCGCTCTTGATGGAGAATTAGGTGCGGATGAACTCAATCATTTGGAAACTTGTACATCCTGCCAGACACGCCAGAAAACGATTCAGGTACAAACGCAGCAGACGGCAAATAAATTGGCTTTTCTTTCTTCTGTGATCAATGACGCGCCTCTTTCTACATCCCAAGCTTGGCACCGCTTCAATCGTCAAATACGCACCCAAAAGGAGATCCCTATGTTCAAAAAGTTAATTGCTTCCCCACTCATTCGTTATGCTTTCCCTGTATTGCTTGTCTTGACCCTGATCATCGCATTTCCCGGCACGCGCGCACTGGCGAGCCAATTACTTGATCTGTTCCGCGTTCAGCAAGTGACAGTTGTGCCTGTAGATGTAACAGGGATTGAACAACTGAATGGCAATGATGCGTTGGGAAAACAAATGAGCCAGTTAATTTCCGATTCGGTTACAATCACAAAAAAGTCTGGTGACCCAATTAAAGCAACGGATGCAAATAAAGCAAGTGAACTGGCCGGATTCACTGTCCGTGTACCTGAAGGCATGACCCCGTCCCGCATTAGTGTAATGAATGGCTCAGCTTTCTCATTGACCGTTGATCGGGACAAAGCAGAAGCTCTCCTTAAAGAGGCAGGCCGAAGCGACTTGGTTCTGCCTGATTCAATTGATGGTGCTGAAATATCCGTGGACATCCCCACCGGCGTGAGCGTTGCCTATGGCACATGTCCAACTCCGAGTGCCGATGGTGATGAGCCGGGCATGAACGGCAGTGGCTCTCGCGGCCGTCGTTATGCTGATTGCGTCATCCTGGCAGAGATTCCCAGCCCCACAGTGACTGCTCCGCCAAGTGTCAATGTTCCACAACTCGCTCAGATTGCGCTTGAATTCACCGGCATGACGAGTGAACAAGCTACAGCGTTCACAAACACCGTCGATTGGACTTCTACGTTAGTGATCCCGATCCCCAAGAACGCCGCCACCTATGAGCAGATCCCTGTAGACGGCGTCACTGGAACCCTCATTCAGCGACCCTCGGACGATGCTCCTCAGTTTGCCTTGTTATGGGTCAAAGACGGGATTATCTACACGATTGGAGGCTTGGGCAGTAACTCTCAACAAGCCATCCAAATGGCAAATTCCCTTCACTAAGGATCAGTATCCACAGGAATGCTTCGCTTATGTCGCTTGTCCCTGCCATAGAGACTGACCAATTAAAAAAAGTCTTTGGCGACTATACCGCTGTAAAGGGCCTCACCCTGCAAGTAAAGCAGGGTGAGGTGTTTGGTTTTCTAGGACCAAACGGGGCAGGAAAAACCACTTCGATAAAAATGTTATTGGGGTTGATTGCGCCTACCTCCGGTTCGGCGGCATTATTGGGAAAACCCGTTGGCGATCGGAATGTGCTGACTCGCATCGGGTTCCTGCCAGAGCATTTCAGATTTCAGGAGTGGTTGACCGCTCGTGAGTTCCTCTTCCTGAATGGTCAATTATTGAACATGAAAGCCAACGATCTGCGGCCGCGCATAGATGAGTTGCTTGAGCGTGTTGGCTTAACCGATTATCAAAACAAACAACTGCGTACTTTCTCAAAGGGCATGTTGCAACGAATCGGGTTGGCTCAAGCCTTATTGAACAAGCCAGCTCTTGTCTTCCTCGATGAACCGACCTCTGGATTAGACCCGGTGGGGCGTCGCCTTGTGAGAGATATTATCCATGAGTTGAGAAAGGAAGGCACATGCGTCTTCTTGAACTCACACCTGTTGAGCGAAATCGAAATTACCTGTGACCGGGTTGCATTTATTCGGTATGGCGAAGTCGTACGAGTCCTCGAAATGGCATCCCTCTCAACAGGTCAATCTCAACTCACTATTCGGGCGACTCATCTTTCAGCGGAAGTACTGAATGGGCTCTGCCATTGGGGGCAAAATGTTCAATCGGACAATGGTGTTGTAACAATGAACATTCAAAATGACTCTGTCTTGCCTGAAATTACTCGTTATCTGGTCAAGCAAGGCGCGGAGGTCTATGCCATCTCGCCCAGCCGTCTTTCACTGGAAGAGATCTTTATCGAAACAGTTGGCAAGGATGGAAGTCTATGAGTCCCATCTTGATTCTGTCAAAACTAACCTTTCGAGAAGCGATCCGCAGGCGCATCATGCTGGCTGGATTGATCCTTGGGATTAGCTTTCTGATACTCTTTACGACAGGTTTCCATTTCATCCTTACACAAATCAGAAGTGTAACTGCTGCTAAGGCTCCGAGCCAGGGAATAGCCCATGTTGCAGATGTTGAAAGCATGAATGCCTTTGTAATGATGGGATTGTATGCAGTCACTTTTCTTTCTATTGCTATGGCTGCTCTTCTGGGAGCGGACACACTCGCTGGCGAAATCAATTCCGGTACAATCCAGACGATCGTTACAAAACCAATCCGACGTTCGGATGTCGTTCTTGGAAAGTGGTTTGGATTCGCCGGGTTGCTCGGCTTATACCTTTTACTTCTGGCTGGCGGCATTGTCGTGAGCGTATTTTTCCAAACCAGTTATATCCCTGATCATCTATTGATTGGGTTATCCCTCATCTACCTTGAAGCTTTGTTAGTGATGACCATTACACTGATGTGTTCTGCCGCATTTCCAGCATTGGCAACAGGAGGGATTGTTTTCGGTCTCTACGGTCTTGCTTTTATTGGCGGCTGGATCGAGCAGTTCGGTTCGATTATGCATAATCAGACGGCGGTGAAGATTGGCATTATCACCAGCCTGATCATTCCTAGTGAGGCATTGTGGCGACGGGCAGCTTTCGAAATGCAATCGCCCCTTGCAGGAGCTTTAGGCATGTCGCCGTTTGGAGCCATATCTGTTCCCAGTATGCTGATGATTGTTTATGCAGTGTTATATCTCATGGCTTCCTTGATCCTTTCGATACGTATTTTTCAGAACAGGGATCTGTGATCTTTTCAATTCATTAAACAGCAAGACCTCGGATTTACTCCCGAGGTCTTGCTGTCTTTATGCTTTAATTCGGGCTATTGATTCAGGCCTTCTCTTCACGCGCCATTACATCCATCACAGCGACCGAAGCGATTTGGACAATGGCATTCACATCGTCACCTGTCTGCAACACATGGACTGGCGCACCTACACCTAACAGAATAGGGCCAATCGCTTTTGCGTTCCCTAACCTAGCTAGCAACTTGTAAGCGATATTCGCTGATTCAAGGGATGGGAAGACCAGCACATTTGCATCTTTCACTGCGCTGAATGGATACCGATTCTCAATGAGGTCAGCCACAACAGCTGTATCGGCTTGCATCTCTCCATCCACCTGGAGATCGGGGCGGCGCGATTTCGTCAGTTCAACAGCACGATTCACCTTGTCTGAGAGCGGGTGCGGGGTCGATCCAAAGTTCGAGAACGAGAGGAAAGCCACACGCGGATCGATCTCCAAACGTTTCGCAAAATCTGCTGCGAGGCATGCAATCTCCACCAAATCTTCAGCCGTCGGCTCAATATTGACCGTTGCATCGGTGAAGAGATAGACACGATCCTCGATGATCATAATATACACGCCCGCTGCACGCGTTGCGCCTGAAGCAGTATGATGGATCTGCAAGGATGGACGGATCACTTCAGGATAATCATAGGTGAGTCCTGAAACGAACGCGTCGGCATCACCCATTTTGACCATCAATGAACCAAAGACATTTGGATCTCGCACCAACTTCACTACATCCACAATGTTGGCTCCCTTGCGTTGACGTAATTCATAATAAGCCTTTGTGTAAGCCTCAAGATTGTCAAACGAATCGGGATCTAAAACTTGAGGTTTATATTCAAGGCCGAGATTCTGCAATCGCTCATTGATCACATTCTGGCGTCCAATCAGGATTGGTGTTGCAATGCCCTCTTCCTTGATCTGATACGCCGCACGGATGATCTTCTGTTCTTCACCTTCAGCAAAGGCGATTCTCTTTGTCCCACCTGATGAACGCGCCTTGTTCTGGAAGAAATATCGCACTTGCTCACCTTTGCCTTGCCGATAAGCAAGCTGCTCACGATATTCATTGATATCAATCATCTTGCGAGCTACACCGGTCTCCATCGCCATCCCAGCAACAGCGGGTGCTTCCCAAAGCAACACACGCGGATCAAGCGGTTTCGGGATGATGTATTCTCGTCCAAACTTGATGCTTTCGCCGCCATAGGCACGGATGACCGAATCGGGCACATCTTCTTTTGCTAGAGAGGCAAGAGCCTTCGAAGCCGCAAACTTCATCTCTTCATTGATCGCTTTTGCCCGCACATCCAGCGCGCCGCGGAAGATGAACGGGAAGCCCAATACATTATTGATCTGGTTCATGTAGTCCGAACGTCCTGTAGCAATGATCACATCCTTGCGAGCCTCTTTTGCCAGATCAGGATTAATTTCAGGATCGGGGTTCGCCATGGCGAAGACAATCGGATCTTTTGCCATGGACTTGACCATTTCAGGCGTCATTACATTGGCAACCGAGAGTCCATAGAACACATCGGCGCCGTGCAATGCATCGGCTAAGGTACGCGCATCGGTCTCTATGGCGAAGCGCTGTTTATATTTATTCAAATCAGTGCGGCCCGAGTGCACAACCCCCTTGGAATCTACAAGCATGATGCACTCGCGTTTTACACCCCAGATGATCGCTAATTCAGCACATGAGATTGCCGATGCACCCGCGCCGGAAATCACGATTCGGATTTCCTCATGCTTCTTGCCTGCGATCTCGAGAGCGTTCGCCAGCCCCGCTGATGAGATGATGGCGGTGCCATGCTGATCATCATGGAAGACAGGGATGTCGAGCATACCCTTCAATGTCTCTTCAATATAGAAGCATTCGGGCGCTTTGATATCTTCAAGGTTAATGCCACCAAATGTCGGGGAAATGGCTGCCACCACCTTGATAATTTCGTCGGGATCATGGCTGTTCACTTCGATGTCGAACACATCCACATCCGCAAATTTTTTGAAGAGCACACCCTTCCCTTCCATCACGGGCTTACCTGCCAATGCGCCGCGGTCACCAAGACCTAAAATCGCGGTACCATTTGAGACAACAGCGACCAGGTTGCCTTTCGAAGTGTACTCATAGGCCAGTTCGGGGTCTTTCTCAATTTCCAATACGGGTACGGCCACCCCAGGTGTATACGCCAAGCTTAAGTCGCGCTGGGTATCCATGGGCTTGGTTGGTACAATTGCAATCTTGCCGGGCTTGCCTTTCAAACGATGGTATTCAAGTGCATCTTCACGCGTAATTTTAGCCATACAGCCTCCTGTTGATATTCAGATCTTTCACATTATGGCACGACTTTGCTAGTTCCCCTAGTTGCGTTTGTCACGATTTTCGTGAAAGCTAGTACCCAGCCGATAGACATTACCACCTTGCTTGCAAGTGTTATCAAAGTGGGCAGATTTCACGGCTTACTCCGTTTATAATTGGAGAACACAACTCTCCATTTGATAAGCAAACATGATTTACCACTTATCCAGTCAATCAGTCATCTCTCGTCAAAAATTCAGCAGTGAAACTTGGGCTAAGGTCTTAAGCCTAGCCATGTTTTACGGCTGGAAGCCGATGGGGACGTACCCGCCTTCAATAACAGAGCTTCACGGCCTGAACTCCGAAGATTGGGATGGAACCTATTTGACAAATGACGGTCAAATAGTAACCACTGAAGATGCCTTATCTTTGGCAATTGCTTTAGAGAAATCCTTGGATGATATACCAGATTTCAATTTGGAAGATTATCCACTTGATCTTAGCAAGATCAATCCATTTGAGTATTTTGCAGGTGATGAAAAACGCCAATTGATTGATTTTATAAAATTTTGCCGATTAGGAAGTTTCATAATCCTGCGAATCTAAAGTGGGCAGGCTTTACGGCTTGCCGAGTCTTTATCGCAACTGACGACTCAATAGTGGGAAAATTATATGGTGTGAGTCCCACTTATGAACACCCAGAAGCAGGCAAACTGTTGCAATTCCGTTTGACTGATGTTAACATCTCTTAAATTTAATGTATAATTAAGTTAGTCCGACAGGATTGAATAAGGAAATTTCTGCCACATCCGTGGCTTGGCTGTAACTAACTCTGGATATTCGAGCACGAATCTCCCTCAATTTTGGGAGTTACCTTCTGAAGTCAATTTAGGCTCAACCTGTACACTTACTACCTGACTTCTCCCTTACGACCTTTGTGTCGAACGTGACTTTAAGACGCGGTCACGCGGTTTAACCTACCCGCACTCTCGCACGCTTCTCGCGGGACTTGGGACCTGCTCAATCTACCCCAGACGTTTCCACCCCGCTGATGCGGGATCTTGGACAGCCGAGGCCGCTTCGGATGGCTCTTGGCTGTGTGTGTTTAATGAAGAAGATTACAGCAATAGAAGTACAAAAAAGATCCCCAAATCGAGTGAATATTCACCTGGATGGGGAGTTTGCCTTCGGTGTGGCGCGTATCGTCGCGGCATGGCTGAGAATAGGTCAGGAACTGAGTGAAGAGAAAATCGAGCAGTTGCAGCTTGAGGATGCGCGTGAACGTGCGTTCCAGCAAGCCATGCTTTTTCTAAGTTACCGCGCTCGTTCCGAATCCGAAATTCGACAGAATCTCCGCAAGCATGAGATCCCTGAAACGATGATCGAGCAAACGCTCGAACGGCTGAGACAGGATGGGCTTGCAAACGATAATCAATTTGCTCGTGCGTGGGTGGAAAACCGAAGTGCTTTTCGCCCACGCAGCCGTCGGTTGATGGCTATGGAACTTCGCCAAAAAGGACTCAACGATGAGGCGGTTTCCTCCGCCGTTGAAAGTGTGGATGATGAAGCCCTCGCCTACGAAGCCGCCCAAAAAAGGGCAACCAGATTCAAAGGCCTGGAATGGAACGAGTTCCGCAAAAAATTGAGCGATTTTCTTGCCCGTCGCGGATTTTCTTATTCTGTTATTGCACCTGTCGTTAATCGTATTTGGAACGAGGTGCACAAAGATGAACAACACTACGAAGAAGAGGATTTAACATGAACCCGATCGCTTGGATCATAGGGATAGTTTTCCTGGGAGTGGGCGCTGCTGCTGGTTATTTTTTTCATCGTTATCAGGCTGAGGTCTTACGCCGGAATCAACAGGAGAAGGCTGATAACATCTTAAAAGGTGCCAGCGAGCAGGCTCGCTTGATCGAAAGTCAGTCGCGTGAGAATGCGGTCAAGATCGTGCAAGCCGCCGAAGCGGAAATCAAAGAGCGCCGCATCGAGCTTAACAAGGAAACTGACCGGCTCGATAAGCGCCGTTCTGAACTCGACACCCGCGTGGATCGACTCGAACAGCGTGAACAAGCGATCAATAAACGCCAATCACTAATTGATCGGCGCGGAAATGAGATCGAAAAACTGTATGAAGATCAAGTAAAGAAGCTCGAATTCATCGCTCAGATGACGCCGGACGATGCGAAGAAAGAGTTGTTTGCTGCAGTTGAAAAGGAAGCTCGTGGTGATATGGCTCGCATCATTCGCCAGATCGAGGCCGAGGCACGTGAAGAGGGTGAAAAGCGTGCCCGCAAATTGATCGCAGATGCTATTCAGCGTGTTGCCTCTGAACATGTGGCGGAGGTGACACGAGCGGTCGTCATCCTCCCCAACGAAGAGATGAAGGGACGCATCGTCGGTCGCAACGGACGCAATATCAAAGCCTTTGAGCAAGCTGCTGGTGTGGATGTGATCGTAGATGATACACCCGACTCTGTGACAATCTCCTGCTTTGACTCAGTACGTCGCGAAATTGGCCGTCGCGCGCTGGCAAAATTGATTCTTGATGGCAGAATCCATCCTGCGCACATTGAAAAAATCGTTGAGGATGAAACTAGGGCTGTAGAAAAAATCATTGACGAAGCCGGGGAACAGGCTGCTTATGACGCCAATATCACAGGCTTGCATCCAGAAATCCTACGCATGATGGGTCGCTTGAAATTCAGAACATCGTACGGGCAAAATCAACTCGCCCACGCTGTGGAAGTTTCTAAACTGGCTGGCATCCTTGCAGCAGAAATTGGTGCAAATGTGGAAATTGCAAAACAGGGTGGATTCCTGCACGATGTTGGTAAGGCAATGGACCACAATCAGGAAGGTACACATGCCAAACTTGGTGCCGAATATTGCCGACGCTATGGCGTGAATTCCGTTGTCGTGAATGCTATCGAATCCCATCATCATGAAGTAGATCAACTGACAGTGGAAGCAATCATCGCGGAAGCTGCAGATGCTATCTCAGGCGCGCGTCCTGGTGCACGCCGCGAAGATCTAGAAGCATATATCAAACGGATTCGCTCGCTTGAAGAAATGTCCATGTCATTTGAAGGTGTGCAACAAGCCTTTGCGATCCAAGCCGGGCGCGAAGTGCGCATCATCGTCAAACCCGATGCGATTGATGATCTTGCTTCTGCAAGATTGGCGCGTGACGTCGCCAAGAAAATAGAGGAGACCATGCAGTATCCAGGACAAATTCGTGTCACTGTGATACGAGAAACACGCGCCACAGAAATCGCAAAATAAGTATATACAATACTCAACTTATTAGACTTATCTATTTGACATCGAACATAAAGCAGCTAATATTGGGCCGCTGGAACTATCCAACGGTATTACTGTTCTATCGCAATTCATAGTCCTACATCGTTCGATAAAAAATATAATCTGAGAGACTAAGGATGATTTTCAGGATTTTTTAAGAAAACCGTTGCTTGACGCCGACCACAATCTATGAAATAATGTAAACGGTTACAGTAAACGGTTACATAGCAACCATGACTCGGCGTTCATCCTCCGTTACAATTCGTGATGTGGCTCGACAGGCAGGTGTGTCGGTAGCTACAGTGAGCCGATATATTAATCGAAATACACCGGTTTCGACGGAAGTTGCTGAACGACTGAGTCGAGTTATGAGTAATCTCAGATATGTGCCACACGCTGCGGCTCGTAATTTGGCATCTCGTAAAAGTCGTGTAATTGGCTTATTACTCAACAATCTGCATAATGATTTCTTCGTTCCGCTTTTGAATGGCGTCGAGGCAGTGATCCGCCAAAAAGGGTATAACTTGATTGTAGCCACCTATCACGCAAATAGCCGCAATACGATGCCTCCACCGATAGGGCCACATAATACGGACGGATTGTTGGTTTTTTCAGATGGTCTCATTGATGAAGACCTAGCTAATCTGAATGCAAACGGTTTTCCAATGGTTTTACTGCACCGTACCTCTCCTCAGTCTTTGACTATTCCCAGTGTAACAGTTGAAAATATAGAGATCACGCACAAACTGGTGGAACATCTCATACAAGTCCATGGGAAACGCCGCATTCTATTTGTGCGCGGTCCCATCCACCAGGAAGATTCGTATCGACGTGAAGCGGGCTATAAATCTGCGTTGGCAGCCAATGGGATTCCTCTCGATGAGAATCTAATTCTAAATGGAGAATTCGAGCGCGACACCGCCTACCAAGTTCTGAACGATTTTCTCAGCAACGGAAAGCGGGTCGCGTTCGATGCTGTATTTACAGGCGATGACGATGCGGCCATCGGTGTTCTGAAAGCACTGCACCAATACGGATACAGGATACCTGAAGATGTAGCAGTTGTTGGATTTGATGATATGGGTTTCGCTCCTTTTTTAAACCCACCCCTGACTACCGTTCGAGCTCCTACCGAATCAGTAGGAAGAATCGCTGCAGAAAAATTGTTTACTCTTCTCGAAAATCAATCTTCGAACGAAGCGATCATCCTCCCTACTGAAATTATCTACCGCCGTTCATGTGGTTGTCCTGCATGAACACGATCTTTTGAAAGGAGGTGGTAGCCTCGTCGATACCTTATCGCTGACCTTTACGAATATTTTCAACCCAAATCCTATGTAGAGGAGAAAAACTCACCATGAAGAAACTTTTGTACGTTTTGTCTGTGCTGGTCATCGGTTCGATGCTCATTGCGGCATGCGCCCCAGCACCCACACAAGCTCCAGCCACACAAGCAGCGACCCAAGCTCCGGCAACCCAAGCAGCGACCGAAGCCCCTGCTGCGACCGAAGCTCCGACTGTTGAAGCACCTGCAGGCAAAGTCTTGATCCGCTGGAGCATTGGTGCTGGAACCGGTGCTAACCCAGAGCAGATTCCGATTGAGAACGAGGTCGTCGCGGATTTCAATGCATCTCAAGATAAGATATTTTTGGTTGATGAGGTCATCCCGAACGCGTCAGCTGCGGATACATTGTCAACTGAATTTGCCGCTGGCGCTGGTCCCGACATCGTCGGCCCGATTGGCTGGTTCGGTTCCAATACCTTCTATGGCCAATGGCTGGATATCGCACCCTACATTCAGTCAGATAACTATGACACCAGCAAGTTCGAAGAGTCTTTGGTGAAGATGTACCAGAGTGAACAGGGTACAGTGGGTCTGCCCTTCGCGGTCTATCCCTCCGCCATCTACTACAATACCGACCTGTTCACCGAAGCCGGTTTGAATCCGCCGCCTGCCAAATATGGTGATAAGTACGTGAAGCCCGACGGCACAGAGGTCGAGTGGGACTGGGATGCGGTTAAATGGGTAGCCCAGAATCTGACCATTGATGCCAATGGCAAGAATGCCCTGGATGCCGATTTTGATAAGAACAGCGTTGTGCAGTATGGCTTTAGTTTCCAGTGGGAAGACAAGCCTTCCTATTGGGGCGCATTCTGGCAATATGGACCGGATGACACTTTCCTCGTCCCCGGCGGTTCGAAGGGCAGCTATGAAGCTCGCATCCCGGATGCTTGGAAAGAAGCCTGGAAATGGTATTATGATGGCACGTTTGGCGATCAACCCTACGTCCCGAATGGTGCCATTGAGGGCAGCGCTGATTTCGATAGCGGCAATTCCTTCGCCAGCGGCAAGATCGCCATGGTTGAATTACCCTCCTGGTATCTGTGCTGTGTAGCTGACTTGGAGAAAGCCGGCGGTAAATTTGATTTCGGCGCCATGCCAACTTTCAACGGGCAAGTAGGTGGCCGTGTGGATGCCGATACCTTCCGCATCTGGAAAGGCACCCAGCACCCTCAGGAAGCCTGGGAAGTTATGAAATACCTCGTTGATGTTGGCATTCAGAAACTGGTTGTGGGTACTCCTGACAAGCCACCAGCTTATGGTGCCATCCCCAGCGACAGCAGCTTGCGCGATCCCTGGCTGACAGCAGCGAAAGCCGGTCATCCATCTGTCACAAACTGGGATATCCTGCTGGAAGGCTTGAACTATCCAGACTCCCCCAGTGCTGAAGACTTCATGCCCAATATGAATGAAGCCTGGAGTCGCACCGTCACTTTCGCCAACTTGTTGAAGACCACCCCTGGTCTTGATATCGATAAAGAGTCAGAAACGTTAAAGACCGATCTGCAAGTTATCTTCAACAAGTAATTCGGTTCGGTTATACTATTGAGCGGGTCAGCTAAGCTGACCCGCTCAATCCTCTCAAAGGAGTGCTGATTATGGAACAGCTAACCACTCGGCTACCCAAATTACCTACTATCGCATCCCTGCGCAATATGCGCCCGCTAGCTAAACACGAGTTCCGCAATGGAATGATTTTTTTGTCGCCATGGGTTATTGGCTTCATCGTCTTCACATTCCTTCCCGTATTGGCAACCTTTGTATTCACATTTACCGATCTGAAATTCACCTCTGGTGTTCTGAACCATCTTCATTTTGCCGGCTTGGCTAATTACGCCACCCTGCTTAAAGATAATCAGGTCTGGAACGCGCGTCCCAATTCAACGCCCGGGTCTCTGTGGATAACGGTTCGTTTCGGAATCATCGCCCTACCGGTGGGGATTCTTCTGCCAATGGGCATAGCCCTTCTGATGAATAGCAAGTATCTAGCGGGGAAAAACTTCTTTCGTTCATTATTCTACATGCCCTATATTATCCCCTTTGTAGCCAGTATCTTTTTGTGGGGGGGCGTACTTAATTCTGAAAACGGCTGGATAAATCGTATTCTATTAAGCTTTGGAATGGCAAAAGAAAGTCTCCCCGGTTGGGTAAATGATATTAACTGGGTATATCCCGCCTATGTCATCATCGGCATTTGGGGCATTGGCAATGCCATGTTGACCATGCTGGCAGGAATGCAAGGGGTTCCAACCGATCTCTATGATGCTGCCAAGGTGGATGGGGCGAATCCTTTCCAAAGTTTTTGGAACGTGACATTTCCAATGATCTCCCCGGTCATCTTCTACAATTTGGTCCTCAACGTTGTTGGCCTATTCCAGTATTTCCTTGTGCCTTTGGTGCTCAATGCAGGTACTGGGAACCCAGGCGGCGCAACGATGTTCTATAACCTGTATTTATACAAAACGTTCTTCGGGAATCATAACATGTCTTATGGGTCAACACTTGCCTGGCTATTGTTCATGGTGATCCTGGTTGTCACGACCCTCTTGTTCTGGTCAGCACGTTACTGGGTCTACTACGCCGGTGACAAAAATTAGAAAGGAGTAGCTATGACTAAAGTGGATAAAGCAAATCTCAGCAGCGGCATGAACACAGCCGTTCCAAAAGAGACGGCTATGAATACTTTCATAGCGTTCCTGAAAAAAGGGAAATTTAGAAGAGGGGTAAATAGTACCTTTATCACAGCCTTTACAGCCGCATTATTGGCGCTCTTTCTTATGCCATTCCTATATATGATACTCACCTCGCTGAAGACAAAGGCACAGATCAGTGTTCTTGGAAGTCCGATATACCCGGCAGCCATCCCTACGTTTGCTTTTAAGGGTGAAAATACAAACAGCTATACCTTTAAAGTGCACAAAGGAGGAGTGTTGGCTGATCAAGTCGTAGATATGAGCAAATATGTCGGTAAGGAATTGGAAATCTTTACAGTCCCATTAGAAAATGGACAAAAGAAGAATCTGGCTCTGCTCCAAGGATTTCAGCAGGATGCGATTTTTCTTGATCCCAAAAATCCTTCAGCAGCTCCAATCCTTTGGAGCGGAGGTTATTACAAAGCACTTAAGCGTCCATGGATATTTTCGCCTACCTGGTCAAACTATTCTGTTGTATGGAAACAGATCAATTTCCCGCGCCTGCTTGGGAATACCATATTTTATGCGTTTAGCACAACCATTGGCGTTTTGATTTCGTGCATACTGGTCGCTTATGGCTTTTCACGCTTTCGCTTCCCAGGCCGGGACTTCCTGTTTGTCGTGATGATTTCCACGATCTTCCTGCCTTACGCCGTGACCATCATCCCAACTTTTGCATTCTTTACCAAGATTGGATGGACAGGAACATGGTTGCCGTTGATTGTCCCCTCGTTCTTCGCCAACGCCTACGATACCTTTCTGCTCCGGCAGTTTTTCCTGACCCTGCCGCGCGAACTGGATGAGTCGGCGATGATCGATGGCGCCGGACCGTTGCGCATATTGTGGTCAGTGATTATTCCGCAGTCCTATGCAGCGATCGTTGCCGTCACCGTTTTCCATATCGTCTGGGCTTGGAATGACTTCTTCGGTCCTCTTATCTACCTTGCTGCTAAAACAGATAGCCAGCCGATCTCGGTCGCTCTGGCGCGTTACAACACGAATTATGCTCAATTTCCGGAATATATCCAAGCTGGGGCGCTCATGACGCTTATTATCCCCCTGGTTATTTTCGTCATCGCTCAGCGCTTCTTTGTCCAAGGGATCGTCATCACCGGCGTCGAAAAGTAATGCCGATTAAAAATTGGGCCAGTGCGAAACTGGCCCTCTTTATCTATGCCATAATGATACTCACATTGGTTGCCTGTCAAGGGGGAGGTCTAAATACCGTAGAACCTATCACAACTTTAATTCCCACTACTTTTTCCACTCCTCCAAAGGGTGAGTTTTGGATTGATCCATCTCAAGACTTGGGCAAGATCAGCAAGTTTGTACTGGGCGCTAACCATGGTCCCTGGTCTGACTTGGGAGCCAGCAATATCGACCCAGCCAAAAATTCCGGGATTACGTTTCTGCGCTAGCCCGGCGGAAACTGGGGCGATCAAAACGACGTCCAAACATACCAGATTGACAATTACATTACTGAAGCGCGTTTGATGGGTGCGGAATCCAGCATCACAGTTCGCTTATTAGGTGGCACACCTGAGCAGGCAGCCAAACTCATCCAATATGTCAATATCGATAAAGGCTATCATGTCAAATATTGGAGTATTGGCAACGAGCCAGATTTATATGTCGTTCAGGATAGCAGTTGGACTCCCGCGTTTTACGCGAAAAGATGGCGCGAGTTTGCTAGCGCGATGAAAGCAGTGGACCCAAGTATTCAATTATATGGACCGGAGATCTCAGCCTTTCTCGGTGATACCGACCATTTTGACCCACGAGAGTTGCTCTATGCAAAGTCCGTCAAGCTAAATTTCACGAAGCGTGATTATTTGACTGAGTTTCTTAAAGTTAATGCTGACCTGGTAGATATCGTTGCTGTCCATCATTATCCCTTCCCAAAGCATCCCAATGATGGGCCTCCAACGTGGGAACAACTACGCGATAATGCGCCCGAATGGGACCGCATCATTCCCAATTTACGCCGCATCATCAAGGACACGACCGGCAAAGACAAACCAGTAGGGATTACAGAATTTAACTCCGACGCATCAAACTCAGCAGGATCGGAAACTTCACCCGATAGTTTCTATAATGCGCTTTGGTTGGCTGATGTGCTTGGTCGCGTGATTCGTACACAACCAGATATCGTTGCTTATTGGCTATTGAAAAACAGCAACGCAGGTCATGGGTTGATGACTTCTTTTGATCTGCATCCGACATACTATGTTTACCAACTCTACAAACAATTTGGGAATCATCTAATAGCAGCCAATTCACCAGAAGAGGATGTTTCACTATTTGCCGCCAAACGCGACGATGGCACGTTAACTGCAATCTTTGTTAACCGCAGCGATCAAACCATAAGCAAGCCTTTTAAGATCGAACAGGGTGATACCCTTAAGCTGACAGAGGCCTATGTATTAGACGCCAAGCACAACGCCGAAGCCATTCCTTCACCAGTTTTCAAAAATGGGGATGGAATTACCGTGTCAGCTTATTCTGTAACACTTTATATTCTCAAGTAACCAGGACAGCATAAATGAAAATCGCAGTGATTGGCGGCGGCTCCACTTACACTCCTGAATTAGTCAACGGCTTCCTCGCCCGAGTGCATGAATTTCCGCTGGATGAACTCTGGTTGATGGACATTGATGAGGAGCGATTAAACATCGTGGGTAGTTTCGCTCAACGTATGGTGGAAGCCAAAGGCTCACCTTTCAAAGTAGTTCTCTCTACAAATCAACGAGAATCTGTTAGAGACGCGGACTATGTGACTACACAGTTACGTGTGGGTCATATGGAAGCCCGTCGCCGTGATGAGTATTTGGGTCTACGCCACGGTCTGATCGGACAGGAGACGACCGGCGTCGGTGGGATGGGTAAAGCATTGCGTACGATTCCGGTCATCTTGAAAATTGCACAGGATATTAGAGAAGTTGCCAAGCCTGGAACACTGCTGGTCAACTTTACAAATCCTGCCGGTCTTGTCACACAAGCGCTAAGCAAGTATGCACCTGATATTCCTGCAGTCGGTGTGTGCAATGTTCCTATCACAGCGAAGATGCATATCCTCGAAAGCCTTGAGCAGGCGATGGGTCGAAAGATCGATCCCAGTCATGCTGAATTAAAGACGCTTGGTTTGAATCATCTATCTTGGCATCGCGGCTTCACGATTGATGGAGAGGATGTCTGGCCCCAGGTCATTGAAGGATTCATCAGAGACCTAAAGAAAGAAGCAGAGCCTGAATGGGAACCACGCACGATTGAAGTTCTGCGAATGATGCCAAATTATTATCTGCAATATTTCTATTACACAGATAAGAAGTTGAAATCACAGGAAGGCTGGCCCCCTTCGCGCGCCGAAGAAGTGATGGAAGTTGAGAAAGATTTATTGCGCGAATATGCAGATCCAAATCTGAAAGTGCCACCAGCCGATTTGATGAAACGCGGTGGTGCATATTATTCGACAGTTGCCACACAATTACTGAACGCTCATTACAACGATCTGGGTGAGACGCATGTGGTCAATATCAAGAACGATGGTGCGGTCAAGGAATGGCCAGCAGACTGGGTGCTGGAAATACCGTCCATTGTGAAAAAGGATGGAATTCGGCCCATTCCTACTGAACCGTTGCCTGCCTCATGCTTTGGCTTGATCGCCGCGGTGAAAGCTTATGAAATGCTGACCGTGGAGGCCGCTGTTCATGGAGATCGCGAGGCCGCATATCAGGCGTTACTGGTGCATCCACTAGGTCCAAAAGCAGACAAAGTACAGGCAGTGCTCGATGATATGCTGGAAACACACAAAGAGCATCTGCCCCAATTCTGGAATTAACCCATGAAAGAAAAAGGGGCGACCCAATCGGCCGCCCCTTTATTAACTTGTACATATGCGTTACTACCTTGGCGCCGACCTTGGTGCCACCAAGACTCACACTCTCATCGTAGACGAAACAGGTCGTGCGCTGGGCTTCGGTGAAAGTGGACCCGGCAATCATGAAACAGTTGGCTACGACGGTATGTTCCAATCCATGAACAGTGGAATGGAGCAGGCTTTATACGCGGCGGGACTGAAAAAGGAAGATATAACGGGAGCAGGTTTCGGCGTGGCCGGATACGATTGGACATCTGAAATCGAAGCCACCTCTGCAGTCATCAATCGTCTCGGTCTCAAAGCACCCTATAAATTTGTCAACGATGCGGTGCTAGGACTGATTGCCGGTTCAGAAGAAGGTTGGGGGGTCGTCCTTGTTTCAGGCACAGGCTCAAACTGCCGTGGTTGGGATCGCGAACATAAGCGCGAAGGACGTGTTACCGGACATGGTGTGTTGATGGGCGAAGGCGCAGGTGGCACTGAGCTGATGCATCGCTGCATGCAAATCATTGGCTATTCATGGAGCAAACGCCTGCCAAAGACCGCACTCGCGGATGCCATCATCACTTATGTTGGCGCAAAAGATTTGGAAGATCTAATGCGCGGTTATACAACGTCTGAATATCGCATTGGCGCTGAAGCTGCGCGTATTGTCTTTCGTGTGGCTGAAGAAGGCGATGAAGTTGCGCGCGATCTCATCTACTGGGCGGGAACTGAACTGGGCGAATTAGCAAACGCGGTGATCCGTCAACTTGAGTTTGAGAACCTTGTCTTTGACGTTGTGATGACAGGCAGTATGTTCGAAGGCGGCACAATGCTGATCGAACCGATGCGCGAGACAATCCACAAATTGGCATCCAAAGCTCGCCTTGTGAAATTAAAGGTGCCCCCTGTCATTGGCGCCGTCCTGCTTGGCATGGAAGCGAATGTGTTCAAGATAACGCCTGAAGTCCGTCAAACGATGAATCAGAGCATATTTGTTCTGAGAAATATTTCTGTGAGGTAATCATGGTAGCCATCGAATTCACTGCTATTCCAGATACAGATGATGATTATGATCTTCAGCTTGAATTGTTAGCAAACTTCAAGAAACAAACCGGAGTAGAAGTCAAACTTACCCGCATGGAATGGACCGACGCCTGGCAGCAATTGATCAACATCTCCACCCATGGGCAGGGAGCTGACATATCACATGTCGGTTCCACTTGGGTCAGTAGTTTGGTAAGCATGAACTCCCTTCGCCCAATTCCTCCTCACCTGATTACCAAGATTGGTAGTGAAGAATCTTTTGTCCATTCTGCCTGGCAAAGCGTATTGATGGAGGAGGATAGACATGCCTGGGCAATTCCACTCAGTGCCTATACATATGCAATTGCCTACCGACGGGATCTGCTTGCGCAAGTGGGCCTGGATGGCGCAACGGCGTTTGCAACACCTTTCGCACTTGAAGAGACGATCTGCAAACTTGAAGAACTCAACTGTGTTAAGAATGCGTGGCTCATGCCATATATTCCATTTCCCTTCAACGACTTCGTGCATACTGCCGCTTCCTGGGTCTGGAGTTCAGGCGGACATCTAATCGATAATCGTGGCAAGCAAGTGCTTTTTGATTCACCAGCCACACTTGCCGGGTTAAAGGCTTATTTCAAACTTTTGCGCCGCGTGCGAAAGGTTGGTCCAATAGGCACAGATGAATGTTTAGAAAGATTGATGCAAGGAAAAGCTGCTGCGGTTCTGACTGATGCGCGTGCAATTTTTGCGAACATAGAAGATGACATCCCAGAAGTAAAAAACATCGGCGCAGCCAGTCTCATGAGTACCCCATGGTCTGGGGGTGGAAATCTTGTCATCTGGCGACATACCTACGGCTATCCCGATCGTCTCGAGGCGGCGTTTAAACTTGCTGACTTCCTTACCCGCAAAAACACTCTGCTCGAAATAGGACAGCGAGCTCATATCCTTCCTGCCCGTGTTGACGCATTGGATGAACTCATTCCACCTGAACATCCACTTCGACCCGTGATGATTCAGCTTGTCTCCTCCTCACGCGCTTATCGCAGCATTCCGCTATGGCGACGCATCGAAAACCAGTTCGGTCAGGAATTGAGCATCGTGGCAAAGACAATTCTTGAAGATAAAGATGCGAACTTGGATACGATCTTAAGTGAGGCAATTAGAACGCTTTCGCAGCGCCTCAATCTGACGCTGGAATAAGATGCATCATTTCATTGACTTTACCCCGCCTTAGCAACTTCCGTAGCTATAAGCTACCGTTAAATATTTCATCACAAAGGATCTATATGACTAACAACGCTCTTCCTAATATTCCCTGGCAGGAGCGACCTTCAGGTTGTTCCGAGGTTGTTTGGCGATATGACGCAAATCCCATCATTCCTCGCAATCTGATTCCCTCCTCGAACAGTATCTTCAACAGCGCGGTGGTTCCGTTCAACGGTAAATTTGCTGGCGTATTTCGTTGTGACAATAAAAAGCGTGAAATGAATCTCAACCGTGGTTTCAGCGACGATGGCATCCACTGGAAATTGGACAACGACACAATCGATTGGGAGTGTGATGACCCCGACATAGGATGGTTTCAGTACCGGTATGACCCACGGGTGGTCTGGCTTGAAGACCGTTATTATGTAACCTGGTGTAACGGCTATCATGGTCCAACGATTGGAATTGGCTATACCTTTGATTTTGAAAAGTTTACTTTCCTGGAGAACGCATTGTTACCGTTCAATCGAAACGGAGTACTGTTCCCGCGCAAGATCAATGACAAGTATATGATGCTTAGCCGTCCAAGCGATAACGGTCACACGCCCTTCGGTGATATTTACTTGAGTCAAAGCCCTGATATGATCTACTGGGGAGAACATCG